>Tibetan_p2__coassemble_968_pt1 | contig 104957 bp, 87 predicted proteins | sample Tibetan_p2__metabat2_high_PE_038 | metagenome-assembled genome bin Tibetan_p2
CCGACGATAGTGAATGCGAAAATAGGAAGCCGCTGGACAAAGAAAAACTGCCTTAATCAAGGCAGTTTTTTTATGGTTGGATAATCATTATACCTATTTGTTTAGAGCATAAGAAAAGCTCCCAGTCCGAAGATTGGGAGCTTTTCAGTTATGGTTTTTCAGTCAATAAAAGGTTATAAAAGTTAAAGGTAAAAGGTAAAAAAATAACTAAATGACTGAAAAACGAACAAAAAATCATGAACATAAATATTATAGCACGATTTTTCTGAAATGAGTGAATAGATATTAATAGCGCCTGTTCTTCATTTTTGAAAGATTAACGGAAATATTAAACTTGCACGTTCAAGAGGGAATGAATAAACTGAAGCTATGAAAACAAAACGACCTATTTTATTTGATTTAGATGGAACTTTATGGGATACCCGAGCAGCAATTACCAAAAGCTGGAACAATACGTTTGAGACCAATGGTCATGGACGCCCAGTAACGGTAGAGAACTTATCTCCTTTAGTGGGTAAGACAATGGATGCATTCCGTTTAGCTTACTTACCAAATATGCCAGAAGAGCCTGGTAAACGATTCATGAAGATTGTAGAAGAGAAGGAAGTCGAAGATTTATCTTCAGGATGTGAATCATGTATATATGATGGCGTCATTGAAACATTGAGAAGCTTAGCCAAAGATCACTGGTTAGGTATTGTATCTAATTGTCAGTGTGGCTATATCGAAGACTTCTTAATTGCATCTGGTTTGGATGATGTGATTAAAGCCCATTTATGTTATGGACAAACACTGACACCAAAAGGACAATCCATTCTACGTGTGATTCAAGAGCATAACTTGGAAAATGCTTGTTATGTTGGCGATACGTTTGGCGATCAAGATGCCGCAAAAGAAGCTGGGATTGATTTTATTTGGGCTGAATATGGATTTGGAACGAATGTGGAAAAGAAAGGTATTAAACAGATCTCTGATCTAACAAATGATCCTTATTTTGTCGATTTATTAAAATAGAATATAAAAAAGTCTGTCACTATTCTGTAAGCAGAATAGTGACAGACTTTTTTTGATTTCAACGTATGTTGTATGAGTTTAATAATAGTTCAATATAACTCCTTTTGGAAGGATGTTTATCGCAGAGTAAGTCACTCTGTTCAAAGTGTATTTTTAGCCTCAAAGATTAGGTGTTAATGCTAATGTAAATGACCAATTATTGCCGTTTAAAATGCCCAATATTCGCGCATCTTTTTGATATCCTTTAAGTATTTGAAGGATTTTCTATTTTGGTTAATTAGCGAGAAAAAGTGGAAACTAATCCATTTCACCAACAAATTATTGCACAAGAGAACATGATAAAAAGAAATGTACAAATGGAAGCATGGGCGCCTTTTGGAGAGGGAAAGAATGATATGTTTGCAAATCCTGTCCTTAAGGAAATTGGAGAAAAATATCATAAGTCTGTAGCGCAAGTGATTTTACGTTAGCTTATGCAAAGGAACATAGTGGCTCTTGCAAAACCAACACATATCGAAAGAAAGAGAGAAAATTTTGAAATTTTTGACTTTCAATTATCTAAACAAGATATGAAAGTTATTAGTGAATTAGACACGAATATAAGTTTGTTTTTTAATCATCAAACACCTGAAGCAGTTGAAATGTTTAAAAAAATGATCTCTGAACGAAAGAAACAAATGAGAAAATAAAATCCGGCATATGTTCTCACAATGGCAGTAACTTAAGGAGATTTCCTTAAGTTGTTTTGAGGTTATTACAACTCTTTCGTTTATGGTAAGGTGCTTATAGTTCATGGAGTTCTCCTGTTATATGTTTGTTTGGTCACTCACATTTTAACATTAGAATCCATGGACTTTTTTCTGTTATTAAGTGTTGCGCTTATTACGATAATTCACCTGCGAAAAAAGAGATTTAATTTTTAGATCAAGAAGATAAATCCCACACAGTTTTACTTAGAGTCAAAATTAATCTGACTGAAGAAAACAGATCAACTAGAAAAGAAAAACCCACAAATTTCAAATTCAGAAGTTTGTGGGTTTTTGTGTGGAGTGCGTCTTTTATTTTTTTACTTCGATTAAGGATTTTGATAAATTTTCATAGTATTTTGCTTTGGTAGGGTTTCCTGCGTTTTTATATTGCTCACTTAACAAAACACTATTATTCAATTTTTTAAGAAGTGGCAATGAATCAAAGTTTTGCTCAAGTTCAGTGATGTGGTTTGTTTTTTTCAAAATGAAGATATCGTATTTCATTTTGCAAGAATCAAGAAATGATTTGTTGTCGAGCTTTTCAATTTCTTTTAAAAGCTTGTCACAATGTGTTCGATCTTCTGCAAAGACATAATAGGAGAAGGCTTTATTTAAAATATCGAATTTCGATTTTTTGTTTCTCGCCATTGGGATTAATTTGTCAAAAGTAGCATTGATTTCTTTTTTCTTTTCTTGCATCATCAAGGCATTTAAGTGCAGATATTCGCGATTGTATTCACCAATGAAAAATTTTGTTGATCTTGCTTGAAGAAGACGATCTAATTCATCAAAGTTGCTGCTTTGAAGAGCTGTGATCAACTGATTTTCTTTTTTGTTGCGAAAGACTTGGTAAATAACAGTGAATACGATTTGAATGATAATCAGTATGCCGATGAGTAAAAACGCATTTTTCATAGTCAACCTCTTGTTACAGATAATATGGATAAAACAATTAGTGGTTTGTTTTATTGTTTAGTATGTAATGTGGATTCTCGCCATTGGACATTACAGTTCAAAATTTGGTTTGGGAGCTCTTGGTTTAATCCTTCAATCGTATCGATTAATAAGCAAGCAGCTCGATTGCCTTCGTCATAAGCGGGCTGGACGATCGTTGTAACGGTTGGAGAGGAGAAATCGCTCCATTCCGTATTATCAAAACCAATAAGACCTAATGTTTCAGGCATTAAGTTGTGATAGTTTTTGAGTGCGATATACACGCGTGGAAGCAAGAAGCAGTTTGCCACAAAGATTAAAGTTCGACTGCCAAATTTCAACTTGCTGTTGAGCAAGTTCAAAAGCTCGTCACTCGTGATATCTCCATCAACGACGAGTGTTGTTCCTGTTTTTCCACGGACGCCTAAGGCGTGTTCAAAACCGGTGGTTCTCTCCAAACGAGTACTTAAGATGCTCGGATCGGCGGTGATCATAATATATTCATCATAATCCTCGTTGATTAATTGATTGATGGTATCAAGAACCGCTTCGTAGTTATTGGTTTTTACCCATTTTTCTCGATCCATCGAGACTTGTGAGTCAATAAATACGATCGATTTTTTTTCGGCTTTGATTTTGGTGAGTAATTCATGAAAACCGCTTGAAGGTTGGACAATAAATCCGTCGACACCCATTTCCAACATACGATTCACATAAGCTTTTTCGTTTTCAAGATCATAGTTACTATTTCCTACAATTAATTGATAACGTTTTTCGCGAGCGATGTCTTCAATTCCTTTGACGATTTGATTGGCAAAGGCATTGGTGATATCCCCAATAATGACACCGATGAGCTTGGTTTGTTTGGCGTTCAACAAGCGGGCTGCGACACTTGGGCGGTAATTGGTTTCTTCGATGACTTTCGCAATTCTCTCTTTTGTTTCTTCAGACATTTTATCTGTCTTTCCATTTAAATAAAAAGAAACAGTTGTTTTAGAAGTGTTGGCTCTTTCTGCTATCTCACGAATCGTAATTTTTTGGTTGCTCATATAAATCTCCTTGTCGACTGATTTTAACATAAACTCATGTTTATGTCCTTAGACGAACGAGTTCTTTCTCTCCATTGTGTTCATGAATGACAACCGCTTTGGCATGGAAAGGTACATCTTGGGAAAATAGAATTTTTTTGCCTTTGTAGACTTCCTGATTGAATATCACGACGGTGAAACTTTCTGATTCTGAAAGTACAAATTTCTTTGCGAAGGCAATGTTCTCATCTGCTTCAGCTTGGTCTTGGAATACTTGCGCTGGTTCAATCTGGATTTTTTCATCATAGAACGAATAGAGCAGATTTGTGTGATCTGTAAATCCTTTTTCTACACAGATTATTTTATGATTTAAAGGTTCGTTGTAGCGAAGAGAGCATACACCTTGTTCAATGTGTACAGATTCTTGGGTATAGAATTTTAAAGTTCCAACGTGTTGATCTTGATAGTTCACGCTTGGGTCAAGATGGAATCTAGATGTGAGTGCGTGGTGACCATCTTGATGCATTGTATCTACGATGACCCAGATTCCTTGATCAATAACGATCATTTTTCTTGTCCATGCCGATAAAGGGTGGTTGCCTAAAATTGTTCCTTCATAGTAATGAATTCCATCCTTGTGGTTGACATAACTTTTTAAAGGGGTGCCAAAATTCGAATAGCCCCAGCTATCACAAGGCGTACAGTATTCGTGATCATCAACAATTACGCTATTGTGTGCTTTCATCGATTTCAAGAATACACGCATTGGATGATCTTCACGATAAGTTAATCGTCCGCAATCAATTAGGATAGGCTTTCCTTGATGATAGATGGAGACATGAAGGTTGTCACTATGTCCATGTCCACTTCCGAGTGAACCATTCGTAAACATCGTAAAGTTGGCATTGTTTGACCAGTTATTGCGAACGCAATACATTCCACTTGAATTCCCATCAAAATAGAGTTCAACAGGTTTACAAGCTTCGAGGTCTAAATATTGTTCAAGCTGTGTAACACCGAGTGTGTACAGACTTTCGAGATCAAAGGAAGGAAATCCCATCCATTTGAATTCTTTGTTTTTAAATAAGGCGGCAGCACGAGTCATGACATCTTGAATGTTGCAGCGGTCTGTATCACCAAATGTTTCGATTTCAAAAGAAGGTGTAGCTTGTAAGAACACAGCCTTTGCGAGCGCAAAAACGTTGTTTTTAAAGCTTGTATCGAGATCTTCTTTAAATGGGGATAAGTAATGAAGAGCTTTCATGCCGTAGTTTAAAACTTCGATATGATACATCGTGGATTGTTCCCAATGCATACCATCATCATAGACTTGGACATTGAATTGTCTGATCATTTCTTTATAGGCCCAAATAAATAGTGGGTTTTGTTGGTAGTCTTCATCAAAGTAAGGAAGAATAGAAACGATTGCGCAAGTTTGAATGCTACCCCAGTTGCTGGTGATGTAACGATTGAGGAATTGATGTTTTAAATATTGTAGCTGGGCTTGCATATTGCTAACGATCATTTCAAGTTGATCATCATCAATAATATGTTCAGCATATAAGTAAGGTAAGCATTCAAAGATATTCATTAAACGAATACCTGTATCTAAAGTTCTTGTACTTGGTTCAGGGTGAATGCTGGGGTGTTGATGGATCCATTCAAGGATGAATCGTTTTGCTTGGTTAGCATTTGTATGGTCTTGTTCAATGATGTCAGCGAGAATGAGGTAATTTAAATAATCCATGCGATTGAGCATGAAACACCATTCTTCGTCATCATTTTTTTGCGCATTGAAATCGAGTGTTTCGAGCTGGTATGGAGTCGTGCAACGTTCCATATCCCAAGGTTTATCGAAAGTAAAAATGTTTTCTTTTAATTGTTGGGCTTTCGTTAAAATCAGTTGTTGATCCTCTAAGGAAAGATGAGCGCCCATTTTTGCGTATTGTTTATCTTGTGCAAGTTTGAGTAAGTTTGTCTTTGAATATTCAGTCATGGGGTTCTCCAATTGAATCAGGAATAAAAAGAGGAATATGAATTCTGATTTCTTCAGTCTCATATTCCTCTTTAAAATCATTGATTTAAAATCGTTGAATCAAATTTAGGCTAAGCTAAGATACCGAAGAAACTTAAAGCAATACCTAAAACTACAGTGATTAATACTAATTTGTATGTTGTCATACCTTTTTTCTTAATCAGGTAGTACATCAAAACTGTATATAAAACAGGTAATAAAGCAGGAGCAACTTTATCTAACATAGCTTGTAAGTTTACTGTAGATTGAGTTACACCTTCTACTGCTTCACCAGCTGCGAAAGTGATTGCGACTTTCATTTTAACGAATGTAGCAGCCAGACCAGCGATAACTGTAACACCGATCATACTAGCAGCATCGGAAATAACACCCATTTTTTCAGAGAGTTTGTCGATCATGCTTGTACCAAGTTTACGACCGTAAGCACCTGTAATTAATTTAATTGTTAACAGAGTGATGTTTTCAAATAATAAGAACAGCAGTGGAGCAATAGCAATGCCATCCATCGCTAAAGAAGCGAAGATTGTAGAGAATAATGGAGCGATACAGAACTGGGATAAGGAGTCACCGATACCAGCAAGAGGGCCCATCAATGCCATTTTAATACCACGAATTTCTTCGTATTCCATACCACTATCTGCCATTGCTAAGTGGATAGATGTGATGAATGGTAAGAAGTTAGGGTTTGTGTTATAGAATTCGCAGTTGTCGTTTAATTCTTTTGCTAAACGTTCTGGATTGTCGCCATACAGCTTTTTCAATGCAGGATAAAGAACTAATGCATAACCTAAACCTTGGTAGTTACTGTAGTTAAATCCGTTTTGTAGAAAATATGCACGGAGAGTCGTTTTTGTATAATCTCTTTTTGTTAATTTATTAGATCCAGTCATCTTGTTCTTCCTCCTGTACTGCCGCTTGAGCTGTTGCTAAAGGAGCATTTTCTGTGTCGAAATAATGTTTAAGCGCAAATACTGCACCGACTAATGCGATACCGATTACAGGTAAGCCGAAGAATGCAGCTAAGATGTAGCCAAGTAATGCGAATGGAATAAATTCTTTTTTAAGCATAACGCTCATGATCATAGCGAAACCGATTGCAGGTAACATACCACCAGCAACAGTTAAGCCTTTTAACAGCCAGTCAGGAATTAAAGTGACTAACATGTTTAAAGTTTCCATGCTGAATGCACCTAAGAAACCAAGGGCGAAACCAACAAGTGCGAATAAAACAACTGTTAAGTTTGCGTGTAATCTAAATTTAGAGAAGTTGTGTTTTGCTAATGCGTTAGCAGCACTTTCTGGAGCACCAGCGCGTACTGTGTAAATTGCTGTTTGTAAGAACTGAATTGCAACAGCAAATGGGATAGATAAAGATAATGCACTTTCTGGAGTAACTTCAGGCATAGTGATAGCCATTAATGTACCGATGATACCAGGACCAATTGGGTTTGGTGGTACAGTTCCTCCGGCACCAACACCAAAGCCCATGAAGGCTAATTCGGCAATTGCGCCGCATTGTAATGCTGTTTGTAAGTCGCCTAAAACAAGGCCGACACCGAAACTTAAAACGATTGCGCGGTTTGTAAAGATACCCCATAACATACCGGAGTAACAAAACGCGGTCCACAGACCGATCAATACGGCCTGGATGAATGTGATTTCTTGCATGATATTTCCTCTGTTTTAACCTTAAATATATTCTCTGATGTCTACTAAGACGCTTCCATCTCCACCGCTAGGAGTTGTTTGGGTATTGAATTCAACATTGTATTCATTAACCATTTTACGTAATGCAGCTTTATCTTCTTCGCCAAGGAAGATGGAACGTGTAACTTTTTCTTTTCCTTCACAGTTGTGAATGTTTCCGATGTTGATTTTTGTGATCGGTACGCCGCCTTCAACTAAACGGAGTGCGTCTTTGCAGTCTTTAATGATGATGAAAATTGTTTGTGCAGGATTTGCTTTGCCAATAATGTCAATTACTTTTTGAACAGGGTAAAAGCGCATAGCAACAGTTTTTGGGATAACTGTTTTCATTAATGTTTGCGCCATTGCATCTTTACTTGCTTCGTCGTTTGCGACGATAACGGTATTTACACCTAAAGATTTAACCCATAATTGGCCTTGACCATGAACTAAGCGTTCATCGATTCGTGTCATTACGATATTTGGTGTGCTCATTTTTTCAACTCCTCTTATTCTCTCTCTACCAGTAAGAATTCCATTGTTTTAATTGGCGATAAATTGCTTCCATGTAGTAATAATCGCCCCAAATGTTTCCTTCATCTACACCTTTTCCACTGTGCCAAGAATAAACACCATGATATAAAATTGGATTTCCAGGTTCGTGTTCTGTACTTGTGTAATTGTTCATTAAAGAACGGAGAATGTTAGCACAAGCTTTGTGATAAACCACCTTATCAGGATCGTTATCAGCTAAGAATGGATCAGCTTCTAACATGCCACAAACAGCAGCAGCGGCAGCACTAGAGTCCTTAGATTGTCCAGAACCATCATTGAAAATCAAATCCCAGTAGCAAACGTTATCTTGAGGTAATCGATTTAAGAAATAATTTGTCATTCCTTTGTATAGATCGATATATTCCGTTTGCCCTGTATAGCGAATATTAAGTGGAATTCCATAGATTCCCCAAGCCTGTCCACGAGCCCATGAACTGTCATCGTTATATCCTTGACGAGTTGCGCCATGGCTAGGCTCTCCAGTTAAAGGATCCATATAGAAGGTATGGAAAGCACTTGCATCATCACGGATGACATATTTGCAGCTTGTTTCGAAGTGCTTTTTCGCCACTGTTTTGTACTTTGGATCGTTTGTCATCTGACTTGCCCAATAGAGCAAAGGGATGTTTAACATGCAATCGATGATGAATCGATAGTGTTCAGGACTATCTTTAGGCCCCCAGGCTTGTAAAAATTCGCCCTTTTCTTGCCATCGTTCCATCAGCTTATCTGCTGCAAGAAGCGCAGCACGTTTTGCTTTTTCGCTGCCAGTGATCTTATAAGCGCTCACACAAGATAAAGAATAAAGGAAGCCAAGATCATGGTGATCTAACTCAATGCGATTTTCTACACGATGTAAGAAGCTATCCACGTTCTTTTCGGCTAATTCTCTGTATTTTTCATCTTTTGTGTATTCATATGCCAGCCATAACATTCCTGTCCAGAAACCATCTGTCCATTCAATGTTTTCGATGATTGGATATTTGTTTTGTTTCGTTGCTGAATAAGGGAACTTATCTTTGAAGTACTCCATGTTCAGATCGATTTGTTTCAAACATTCTTCAAATGCTTTTGTTAATTCTTCTTTTGTGAGTTCCGGAGTAGCGAGGAACTCGTCTTTTTTTTGTATTTCTTCAACTGTAACTTTTCGAATCATTCGGAACCTCCAAAAAAGCAATTAGAGTAAACCGGTTCACCAGACAACCACCATGTTACTCGGTAGGATATGGGGTGTCAACCGGTATTTATGAAAAAATTTGAGAAAATTATGGGTTTTTTATGAGAACAAAAATAATTTTCAAATTTTTAAATCTTGATTGACAAAACCGGTTTACCTAGATAAAGTCGTTAGTGAACTGGTTTACCAAGACTCGTAGAGCAAGCTGTTTTCACCAGACACCCGCATCGGGGATAAACGTGTGTAAATACATAAGTCTGTATATACACGCATGCATACATGCGTATCTATTATCCCTATATGCAACTAGAAAGCAGGTTTCTATGAGCAATTGTATTGAACGAATCTCAAAGATTGGCCTTGTTCCAGTCGTTAAGATCACGAACGCAGAAGATGCTCTTCCTTTAGCTAACGCTTTGTATAAAGGTGGCATCGATACTGCAGAAATCACCTTCAGAAGTGAACATGCAGAATATGCAATTTCTGAAATTCATAAACAACTTCCAGACATGTTACTTGGTGCAGGGACTGTATTGTCCGTCGATCAAGCAAAACGTGCAGTAGAAGCGGGAGCCTCTTATATTGTGACTCCAGGTTTCAATCATGAAGTTGTGAAATGGTGTGTAGAACATGACGTTCCTGTTTTACCTGGAATTTCCAGTGCAAGTGAGCTGGAAACAGCACTGAGCTATGGATTGACTACAGTGAAGTTCTTCCCAGCAGAAAGTAGCGGAGGAGCGAAAAAGATCAAAGATCTCAGCGCACCTTATCAACACGTTAAATTCTTACCAACTGGTGGAATTGGCTTAAACAACATGCATGACTATTTGGCTTTACCTTCTGTACTTGCAATTGGTGGAAGCTTTATGTTGCCAGATAATCTTGTTCAAGCAAAAGATTGGGAAGGCATTGAAGCGCTCGCTAAAAAAGCAGTGAAAACGATGTTGGATTATAAATTGATTCATATTGGAATCAATCACGATTCATGCGAAGAAGCAAAACAGACTGCGGATGCGTTATGCAACATGTTTAACTTCACTTATTATCCTAAACCAAAATCCCACTTCGCTGGTGTTGGCTTTGAACTTTTAAATCAACCTGGCCGTGGTAAACATGGACATATTGGAATTTACACACCATATCCTGAACGCGCTCTTTATCACTTAGAAAAAATCGGTGTTCACGGAATCGAGGAAACAATCACTCGCAACAAAAAAACACACCTCATCAATTTCGTTTATCTCGATAAAGAAGTCGCTGGATTTGGCATTCATTTGATTAATCCAGACGTAAAGATGGAGGTCTAAGATGAAAATTATTACTCTTGGCGAAATTATGTTACGCCTTTCCACACCAGGAAATACACGTTTCGTGCAAAGTGACAGCTTTGATGTCGTTTACGGTGGTGGAGAAGCAAATGTTGCCGTTTCATTAGCAAACTACGGACATGATGCTTACTTTGTCAGCAAACTGCCAACTCATGAAATTGGTCAAAGCGCAGTAAATGCCTTACGTAAGTATGGTGTTCACACTGACTATATTTTGCGCGGTGGCGATCGTGTCGGAATCTACTATTTAGAAACTGGCGCATCTATGCGTCCATCTAAAGTCATTTATGACCGTGCAGATAGCGCAATTGCTAAAGCAACTGCCGATGAATTTGATTTTGATGCCATCATGGCAGGTGCAGACTGGTTCCATTTCTCCGGGATTACGCCAGCATTGAGCGCTGAAGCAGCAAAATTAACAGAAGCAGCTTGTAAAGCGGCCAAAAAACATGGCGTAAAAGTATCTTGCGATTTGAACTATCGTAAAAAACTTTGGACACCAGAACAGGCCCAAGCGGTGATGAAACAGTTAATGCAATACGTAGATGTCTGCATTGGTAACGAAGAAGATGCAAAACTTTGCCTTGGCTTTGAACCAAAAGCAAATGTTGAACAAGGTGAAACAAACGCATCTGGTTATTACGAAATCTTCAAACAGATGAAAGAAGAATTCGGTTTTGAAATTGTATGTTCCACATTACGAGAATCCTACAGTGCAACTTACAACGGTTGGAAAGCATTAATTTATGACGGAAAAGAATTCTATGAATCAAAACGTTATGAAATTAATCCAATTATCGACCGTGTTGGCGGTGGGGATAGTTTCTCTGGTGGATTAATTCATGGCTTATTAACAAAAGATACTATGGGCGAAGCTTTAGAGTTTGCGGTTGCCGCAAGTGCTTTAAAACATACGATCAATGGGGATTTCAACTTAGTAAGCACAGAAGAAGTAGAAGCATTGGCTAATGGCGATGCCAGCGGCCGTGTTCAAAGATAAAAAGGAGAATCGAAAATGTTTGATATGAATAACTTCCAATTAAATGGAAAAGTTGCTTTCGTAACTGGAGCTTCTTATGGAATCGGTTTTGCGATCGCTTCTGCATTCGCAAGCGCTGGTGCAAAAATCGTCTTCAACGATATTAACCAAGATTTAGTCAATCGTGGTCTTGAAGCTTACAAAGAAGCTGGTATCGAAGCACACGGTTATGTTTGCGACGTAACTGATGAAGATGCAGTTCAAGCAACTGTGAAAAAAATCGAAGAAGAAGTTGGAACAGTTGATATTTTGGTTAACAACGCTGGAATTATCAAACGTATTCCAATGTTAGAAATGAGCGCAAAAGACTTCAGACAAGTGATCGACATTGACTTAAATGGTCCATTCATCGTGTCTAAAGCAGTCATTCCTGGAATGATCAAAAAAGGTCACGGAAAAATCATCAACATCTGCTCAATGATGAGTGAACTTGGACGTGAAACAGTAAGTGCCTATGCAGCAGCAAAAGGTGGCTTAAAAATGTTAACGAAAAACATTGCCAGCGAATATGGTGAATACAATATCCAATGTAACGGAATTGGCCCAGGATACATCGCTACTCCTCAGACTGCACCATTACGTGAAAGACAGGCTGATGGTTCTCGTCATCCATTTGACCAATTTATTATCGCAAAAACACCAGCAGCTCGTTGGGGTGAAGCAGCAGACTTAATGGGTCCAGCTGTGTTCTTAGCAAGTGATGCTTCTAACTTTGTCAATGGCCACGTGCTTTATGTAGATGGTGGTATCTTGGCATACATCGGTAAACAACCACAATAATTTATAAATAAAGAACAATAGAGAGGTTTTAATATGAAAATTGCATTAATTAATGAAAACTCCCAAGCAGCAAAAAACAGCATCATCTTCAACTCTTTAAATAAAGAAGCAGAAAAAGCTGGTCACACTGTTGTGAACTACGGAATGTTTGGTGCTGAAGACGAACACCAATTAACTTATGTTCAAAACGGTTTACTCGCTTCTATCTTATTAACAACTAAAGCGGTTGATTTCGTTGTTACAGGATGCGGAACTGGCCAAGGGGCAATGCTCGCTTGCAACTCCTTCCCTAACGTACTTTGCGGACACATCACTAACCCAAATGATGCTTATTTATTTGGTCAAGTAAACGATGGAAATTGCATCGCAATGCCATTTGCTCAAGGTTTTGGTTGGGGTGCTGAAATCAACTTAGATTACACATTCGAAAAATTATTCTCCGAACCATTCGGCGGTGGATATCCAAAAGAAAGAGTTATCCCAGAACAAAGAAACAAAAAAATCTTAGACCAGGTTAAAACTGTAACTCATCAACCATTAATCAAAATTTTAAAAGAAATCGACCAAGACTTCTTAAAATCCACAATTGACTATCCAGAATTCAAAGAAAATTTCTTCAAAGATTGCCAAGATGAAGAAATCGCTGCGTATTTAAAAGACGTTTTAAATGCGTAATCAATAAAGATTGATTGAGCCATACACATCTGCTTAACAACCCAAATAAGTCCTCCTTCAACTCTTCTAGTTAAGTGTATGGCTCTTCAATATAAGAGATATATAGTGATAAGCATGAATACTGAAAACTGCCCCGTGATGACGAGGCGGTTTTTTACGTTATATATATGTTTTAATCCCACTTTTCCATCAAAAGAAAATCGCGGATATTTAGATGCTTAATCCCATTTTGGCTCATGTCAAATTCATCTAGAGAAACGACATACTTAGGGAAGTTGTCTTGAATGTGATCATAGACTCCGAATTCACGAGCTATAGTTTCAGGTGAAGCAAGAAGGTAAGCAACTTGAATATAAAGCTTTTCAGAGCGTTTATGACAGACAAAGTTGATCTCTTTATCTCTTATTTTTCCAATTGTGACTTGGTAGCCTCTGCGGAGCAGTTCAAGAAAAACGATATTTTCGAGAATTAAATTGATGTCACGTGCATTACCACCATAGACAGCTTCACGGATCCCATGATCCGCAATGTAGTATTTTTCATTCGAGGTCAGGATTTGTTTGCCCTGTAAATCTTCACGTTTTACTTGGTAAAACAAATAAGCGTCGCAGCAATATTTGATGTAGTTCAAAATTGTTTCTGGAGCCACAGTTCGCTGCTCGCTTTTGAGAAATTTTGCGAGAGAAGATGCAGAAAATGTGTTGCCAATATTGGCCAGGACATAGGCAATAATACGCTCTAGTAAATCAACATCACGGACCTTGTTTCTTTTTACAATATCCTTAAGTTGGACGGAATTGAAAAGGTCATTAAGGTATAACTTAGAGGGCTCATCTGCATAGCCAAGATTCGAAAGATAAGGCATACCGCCAGTTAGAAGGTACTTTTGAAAAATCTTCTGAATCGACTCCTCTGGTGCAATTAGCTGATACAGTTCGATAAATTCTGCAAAAGAGAAAGGATAGATCACAAACTCCACATATCGTCCCCCTAAATAGGTCGCAAGCTCGCCGGACAGTAATTTGGCATTGGAACCAGTGATGTAGATATCGCAATCGAGCGCGACGCGAAATGAGTTAACACACTTCTCCCAATCCTTGACTTCCTGAATTTCATCGAAAAATAGATACACTTTGCCATCTATAGCGGAAGCTCTTTGAAGGATTTCATCATGTAAAGCTTTAGCAGTTTGCAGGTGGGAATATCGCATATCTTCAAAATTGATCGAGATCAATTGAGACGGACTGACGCCAGACTGCAAGAGTTCTTGCTTAATCAACTCCAACATGACTGATTTTCCGCAGCGGCGAATCCCAGTCATGACCTTTATAAGATCCAAACCAATAAACGGGCGGATACGGCGCATGTACATTTCACGTTTGATCATGAGATTACCCCTCCTTTTTTCGTGGCTATCTATAGTATAGATCAGTTATAACTGAAATAATATCTAATAACAGTCGATTTATCAGTTATAACAGATAAAACTAAGAACATAACAACTTTTATCAGATATACTTTGGATTTTATTTGCGATCATATATCAGTAAGCGTGTATAAGTGAAAAAACGCTAATCGCAAAAGAGGTTTTGAAGTACTTAGAAAAGTCTTTTTTATGGAGAGTAAGATGAATTTGGCATATGTTTAGTGGGCGTGATATTTGAATTTAAAGGGGAATAAAAGGAAATAAGAGGCATAAAAGAGCGGGTCAATCACTTGAATCATTGCAGGGTAATGATGGAGAAAGGAATAGGATGGATCTGAATTTTATATACTTGATTAAATTGCATACATATCGTAAAAAAGGATAAGAAAAATTGAAGTCTGACATAATTTCTTCTATTATATAAAGTATGCCTGAATCGAAGAAGAAGTCCCAAATGAACAAAACACAAAACAATTCATCTAGCTCGAATAAAAGACGAAGAAAAAGAAGATATGATCCGGTGCGCGTCGGCATTCTTGTCGTTGCTGCATTGGCCATTTTAATCTCATTCATCTTTGCGATTCGCGCTATTTTTGTGCGTCCTAAAAAAGATACGACGCCAGATGCAACTGTCTCTAGCCAAACGACAGAAGTATCCAGTGCCAATCCAGCAAATGGCACAGGTATGACTGAATTTAGCCTGACAAATTTTAAAAATAACCTGTCGTTATCCGTTGTGAAACAGCCAAACTCATTAGCAGACTTAGAAGCCCAAATCGATGAGTATTTAACTTCACATCATTACGATAAATCGAAAGTTTCTTGGGCGATCCAAGATTTGGTGACATTAGAAGTTGCTGAATCGGATAACTCACGGAAAAACTTCACCGCCGCTTCCACTTATAAATTGCCTGTATGTGTGTATTACTATGAAGAAATCGCGGCTGGGCGCATCAATCCTTCTGATCAGTTGGAATATACCGAAGAGATGCGCGAAGACGAAGATGATGAGAACTTAAATCAGCCAATTCATCGTAAATATAAAGTTGGCGATAAAATTCCAATCGATGAATTATTAGAAGCAGCACTGTTGTATTCGGATAATATCGCCGGCCATATGTTGTATAGCCATATGGGTGGATATCAAGAATTTAAAGAAATCGTTGCAAAGTATTCCGATGTACCCCAAGCCAAAAGTTTCTTTGAAGAAACAAGTAACTCGATCAATGCGGATTATATGATGCGATTGTTAAATCACATCTACTTTACACCGGGAACGTATAACGATTTGAAGTATTGGCTTCAATATACAGCACCGGATACATTTTTGAATCGAACGATGAAATATACGTACATTCAGAAAATTGGAAATATCAACGCTGTGCGCAATGCGGTGGGTATTTATAATGGAATGACGCCTTACACATTGTCCATCTATACTGATATTTCGAAAAAAGATGGAATGGATATTTTAGCGGATCTTGGTGAACTCGTTTATAACTACTTCCAAAACCGATATGCTTCTGGTTTCTATGACGGAATGGATTTAAGCCAATACTCAAGTTTGAATGCGCAAATGTCGACACCATATGACGTGATTTTGTATCGCGATGGGCCAAAAGGTCAAAAGCTTCCAGAAATGACGCCAGAAGAAATCAAAAAGATGAACGAAGCGATTCAAGAAGAGCTTTATGATGAAGAACCAAACCAAGCAACCAGCTCATCGACAAATGCGAGTTCTCAAACGGCACCACAACCAACGCCACAACCCACAACTCCCTCACTTTCTGAAGGGGGAGAACCTTCTGTGGATGACAACTTAAGATAGTTTGTGAACAAGGAAAATACGAGCCAATAGATGTGAATGGAATCCCTTTTTGTAGTCACTCGAAAGCATAAAACGAGTGATGACGAAAAGGGATTTTTTTATTGTTTCAAACGCTTGAAAAGTGGGGAAGGAAAGAGAGAAGATCAGCATATTTGTAAACGGAGGGAAAGCGATAAATAAAAGGAAATTCATCATTATTTCTGGTTTTGATTTGTCTTTGTAAACGATTAGATTTTAATGTATATGAAAACGGAAACATTTTACATTAATCTTACATATTGCACATATTTCCCCTTTCCAATTTTAAAGTATTAATGTAATTGAGTATGAAAAAAGAGAACACATCAATCTTTGATTGGCCAACGCAAAACTTACTCATTTATGGTACACCATTGCTGTTGTTTTTACCTTTCGAATGGACAATGGCATTGATCCTTTTGTGTCTCGTTGTTTGGGCTTATCAAGGGAAAATGAACAATATTATCCATCGCACACCGCATATCAGTTTGTTGCTGGCATTTGGACTTTTACAAGTTATCTCTTCGTTATTTAGTGAGAACTTGATCGGTTTGATCAATGCGATTGGAACATTAGCCATCGTTTTATTTGTGGCGATGATCCTCTCCAAACTCAATCCTGAAACGTTTGAAGGCATGCTCAAACAAACAGGAAAGTATTCATTGTTTGCGGCCATTTTAGCCATCATTGAATTTGGATTATTAGCAAACCGTAATGGTTTGACGTTTATGCAAAGTTTAGTCGATATGCCCCCACAATCGCGAATTAGTCTGACGTATTTCAATCCAAATTTATATGCGACAATGATCATCTTCTTTTTGATTGTGACGACTTATTTTTTCTTTAAAGAAGAAAACTATCGTAAAAAATTTGGCTGGTCCATCGTCTTTTTAACGAATTTAATGGCTTTGTTTATGACAGGATGCCGCTCAGCCTTTGTTGATTTATTGGTGATTTTCCCAATTTTCTTCATGATTTTAAATAAAAAGAAATTATTAGCATTCACACTTGGATCGGAAACGGTAGGAATTGTCACTTTATTGACACATCCTGAATTAATGCCACGATTGACCCATATGGATTCGATTTATGCGCGCATCAGCATTTGGCGTACGACATTGCAAGGCATTATCGATAAACCTTTAATCGGCGGTGGTCCGCAATACTATCAAATGTTATCGCAAGAAATGGGTAGCGTTCCGGCAGCGCATGCGCATAACTTGTTATTGGAAATGTTATTGGCCAACGGAATTGTCGGGACTGTTTTAATGGCTGTGTATAGCTATCGAATCGTGTCGACAACCAATCAAACCCGTTTTGTCAAAGAACGCCCTTTATATCGCGCTTTAATTTGCGCCGTGATTTCGGCAGTATTGATTGAAGGCTTAGTCGATTACACAATTAATTTCCCAGCAACCGCGATGTTCTTCTTATTTGTGATTAGTGCACCAGCAGTTATGGAAACAAGCCAACAAAAAGTGGCGCAACCTTTTGTAAACCGCGCAACTTCTTTGGTTTTCGAATATTATTTCAAACCTGTTGCCCAAAATCGCTATATGAACATGCAACCAACCAATACAAAAAGCCAAGCCGTTTCTAAATCGACTTACCCGATCACAAGGATCAAATCTTAATCTTAAACAACATAAATACGTTAAAATGAATAGAGGTCAAATTAAGACGATCTCTATTCATTTTTTTTAGTAGAATCAAACCGATATTCTTTGTATACGCAAATGGATATCGATGATACAGGAGAAATAATATGACGTTTGAAATACTACAGGGATTATTCCTCCCTTTTATCGGAACTTGTTTAGGTTCCGCTTGCGTTTATTTTATGCGCAATGAAATGCCATTGCGTGTGCAAAAAATGCTGAGTGGATTTGCGGCTGGAGTGATGATTGCGGCATCCGTCTGGAGTTTATTAATTCCGGCTATGGAACAAAGCGAGTCTATGGGCAAATGGGCATTCATTCCCGCAGCGGTGGGTTTTTTACTCGGAATTTTGTTTTTGTTGGCTTTGGATGAATTCATTCCGCACTTACATGCAGATAGTACAGAACCAGAAGGCCCACAATCTCATTTTAAAAAGACAACTTTACTCGTTTTTGCGATTACCCTGCATAACATTCCAGAAGGAATGGCTGTGGGGATCACTTTAGCAGGTTGGATGAGTGGACATTCGAGCATCACTTTAGCGGGCGCAATGGCGCTTGCTTTGGGGATTATGATTCAAAATATTCCTGAAGGAGCAATCGTTTCGATGCCGTTAAAATCAGAGGGTAAAAGTAAGTCAAAAGCATTTGTTTATGGTGCATTATCAGGAATTGTTGAACCAATTGCCGCAGGGATTACGATTTTGCTCGCAACGCACATCATGCCAATTTTGCCCTATTTACTCAGTTTTGCAGCTGGAGCAATGGTTTATGTTGTCGTCGAAGAATTGATTCCCGAAGCTTCCCAAGGACATCATTCGAATATTGGTACGATCGCATTTGCGATTGGTTTTGTATTGATGATGGTTCTCGATGTTGCTTTAGGCTAGATCTAAATGAAAGATAAGAAAAAACGAAGCGATTATGCCGCGATGATCTAGGCAGAACGCTTCGTTTTTTGTTCTTTCAAAGACGTAAGATCGTATGTAAGAGATGCCGGCTTTTGTAAGATGAGTCGATGGATCGCCTTCTTTTGTCTTTTTATACTGAAAACACAAAGATGAAGGAAGAAGGATGAAATATGTTTAATGGGATTTATTTACGTCTAGCCACACAATCACTGAAGAAAAATCAGCGTATTTCGATACCGTTTATTTGTGGTTCGGCATTTATTACGGCGCTTTACTTATCAATTGCCAATATTTGTGTCTTACCTTCCCTGTATGACACATCACGAATGTCTGGGCAACAGTTATTGTTAGTGATGAGTATGGGAATCGTCGTGATTCGCATTTTTATGTTTATTTTGTTTTTCTATCTCAATTCCGTTTGGTTAAAAAACAAAAAACAAGAAAATGGTGTATTTACAATTTTAGGGATGGATCGGATTCACTTGATTCAAATTCAGCTCGATCAAATGATCGTCTGTTATCTTTTATCGCTATTGATTGGAATTCCTTTAGGAATTGCGATGAGTTTTGCCACTGTTCAAATCCTTGAATGGATGGTTCCCGCGCTAGTGGTTGATTTTGCGATTATGCCTAGTGCAATTCGTGAGAGTGCATTATGGATTGGGGCTTGTTATTTGGCAATTTCGTTATATTCGATCGTGAATTTAATTCGAACGAATCCCTTAGAACAAGTCAAAAAAACAGGCGAAAAGAAAATTCGCAACAATTGGATTCTTGCTTTACTTGGCTTTTTGTCTTTAGGAGCGGGCTATGGGATTGCGATTACAATTGAAGATCCAGTTACAGCAGTCATGTTATTTTTTGTGGCGGTCACACTCGTCATCATTGGGACTTACTTGTTGTTTTTATATGGATCGACAGTGATCTTAAATGCATTGCAGAAAAATCATCGTTATTTCTATCAAACCAATCATTTTCTCAATGTTTCGACGATGAAGTATCGCTTAAAACAAAATGCGGCTTCTTTAGCCTCGATTGCGATTTTATCGACGATGGTGCTTGTGACATTATCGAGTACATCAGCGCTCTTTGCCGGGGCCAAAACAGCGGTCGATCAAGCTTATCCAACCCAACATACATTAATGCTCGATCTATCCGATGGGTCCACGCTTCATATCGATCAACTTGTCCCAACGATTCAAGAAGTTGCTAAGCAAGTGGGGATGGATCCTTCAACAATGAAGTTAAATTCGAGCAAATCGACATTTTTAGATTCTGGCATGCCAGTGACGCTTTATGATGTAAGCCAAGCTGAGCAATTTGGTCTTGAATCGGTCAGTTTAGAAGCAAACCAAGCGATTACTTTAGGAAAACAAGAAGAAAATACTTCATTTGATGTTGAAGGGAAACACTTTGAAATCATTAATCATGTCGATAGCCCTTCTTCCAATCCAATGCTCATGATTGAAGCGATTGTGGATTTTAATAAAAATGGAATTTTACCAACCGCTAGTATCATTCGCTTGGATGGGGATTTAACAGGTGTGATGGATGATGAACGAGAAATGAGTATCTCGGATACTTTTGCGCAAGCAATTCAAAATAACTTCCCGAATGAATCAATTTTTATTCGCTATGTGAGTAAAAGTTTGATGGCAGAACGATTATTGAGTATGTATTCTGCCATGCTTTTTGTGGGGATCTATCTCTCCTTATTATTCTTAGTCTCTGTCATTTTGATTATGTACTATAAACAAATTTCAGAAGGCTATGAAGACCATGATCGTTTCGCAATTTTACAAAAAGTGGGATTGGAGAAAAAACAAATTCGCAAAGTGATCAACGACCAAGTCATTGCGGTATTCTTCTTACCTTTGATCGTGGCTGTGATTCACTTATGCTTTGCCTTTCCATTGATTAATCAAATTTTATATGCGATGTCTTTGCCTTATGCCTGGGTATTTATCATCGCTTGCGCCATCACGATTTTGATCTTTGGTATTTGTTACTTCATGGTCTATAAGCTCAGTGCTCGCGTTTACTATCAAATCGCAACGCAAAAAGCGTAAAGAATGTACTGTTGAATCAACATTGAAATGCAATGAAAAAGCACAATTCGTCCTCAATAAGAGGATTGGAATTGTGCTTTTTATTTTAGATGGTGAAATCATTTGTTTGATCATTGAGCAATGCTAGCTTGTAGTAAGAGCGCGCTGTTAACCTAAAGGTGATCCAGTAGAGCAGGGCAAAAATCATAAAACATGCGATTAAAACGATAAAGAAATGGTCGAATGTTTCATAAGTCATACTATCCAGAATGTTTTGAATCAGCGGATAGGCAAAGAGAATATGGATCAGTGCAGTAATCAAGGGCGAAAAGAATAAAATCCGCACTTGCGAGTTAATGATTTGGCGTAATCCATCAGGTTCTAAGCCAATATGTTTCATAATTTTGAATCGTTGGTGATCTTCTTGGCCTTGGGTGATTTGCTTGAAATACAAAATCAAAATCACGGCTAATAAGAAGATGATGGTCATATATAGACCCGTGATTAAAAGCATCGAATAGATGTATTTCAAATTTTTGGAAAAGTCAGATCGCATATAGACATAGGCGTATTGATCGCCTAAATAAGGTTTCAACAAATCCAAAATCAACTCACTCGTCGCTTCATCTTCAGCAACATTTTCTTTCGTTTGGGCATCGATTAAATCGAAAGAGAGGAAAAGCTCATCACGAACGGGAACAAAATTGGCATTATCTTTTGCGACGATGGTTAATAACGGGGTTAAATCCGCAATCCAATTCAATTGGTCATCATGTTCAAGATCAGTGATTTTATATTTTTGTAGCTTGTCTAATTGGTCTTGAAAGTAAGCTCCATCTAAAACAAATATTTCATTTTCTTCAAGTTTGTAATCAGTCTGGAGCAGTTCATTTAAGTCATCAAGATGGATCACACTAGCGGAAGAATCGCCAGGTTCATACAAAGAAACAAGCGTGAAGGGCAAAATGCGTAAGTCTTGAAATTCCACTTGATGTTGAGCAGCTTGCCCATTGAGATCTTTACGAATGGAAGAGATCTTGTTTGTCGGCGATTGTGTGGTTGCATCTTGGAGGGTAGGGGAGTAAGGAATTGACACTTGAAAAGCGTTCGGATAGCGCATGTCAAGTGTCGGTTTGATCGATAGCTGCAATGTAATCGTTGTTGCACTGATGATCAAAAGCATCGTCGATAAAATCGACATGTTGGCCAGGGCTAAGGCGTTTTTTCTGAGCTGCGATTTCATCGTGGACCAAAAGATAAAATGGCGTGTTTGATAGTACGCCTTTTTATTTCGACTCAGTAATTCCAACAAAATATAGGAACCGTATAAAAACAACAAATACGTGCCCACAATGACCAATAAGACGGCATTGAAGAAATTGATCACCAAATACATTTGATTGGTGGTCATGGTCGCTAAACAATATCCACAAAGTAAAGAAATCAGCCCGAGTAACGCAAAGAAATAAGGGGCTTTGAGCGGCTTTTCTCCGCCTTGTGGTTCATGTAAATGTTCTAGAGGTTTGGAGCGCAAAACGCTAATGGTGCTGCACACAAACAATAATCCGTAACAAAATAAGATAAATAACGCGGTGGATTTTAAGGCATCATAGGAGAGATAAAACCCAATTAAGGGCGCAAGGTCTAATAGTTTCAATAAAAATAATAAAAGGACTTTCTCCAGACAGATGCCCAAAATAATGCCAGCAACTAAAGAGGATAAATAGAAAAGGCCAAGCTGATAAAATGTAATACGTACGAGCTGACCTTTTTCCATCCCTAAGGAAGTAAAGACGGCATTTTCTTTAGCCCGAGTATTGTTCCAAATGGCGTTGAGGTAGAGATAGAAAATCACCAACAAAAATTGGCACATTATCTCAATGATTTCAAAATAAGAACTTGCAACAAGATTATCGATCCCAAAGTGATGCGTTAAGGAATGGGGTAAAGCCATCGTTGAATAAAAAAGAGAAACCAAAATAGCACTCCCTCCAAATAGAGGCAGTGCGATTCGATAATTCTTTTTTAGTGAGCGCAGGGCTAAAAGGAAGTATAAGGCGCTTTGCATGTGTTTTCCTCCATGGAAGCCAAAAGCGTCAATGTATTTGAAATTTGTTCATAGAACTGCTCACGACTTTGCTTTGCGCGATAGAGCTGATGGAAAATCTTGCCATCTTTAATAAAGAGGACACGTTTTGCATAGCTAGCGGCAGAAACAGAGTGTGTCACCATGACAATTGTCTGGTTTTGTTCGTTATTCAAATATTCAAATAATTCAAGCAAAGATTGCGAGCTTTTAGAATCAAGTGCTCCAGTAGGTTCATCCGCTAACAATAATTCCGGATGGGTAATCAATGCCCTTGCCGCAGCGGCTCTTTGTTTTTGACCCCCAGAGACTTCATAAGGATATTTTAATAAAAATGGTTCGATCGACAATTCTTTAGCGAGTGGTTCCAGTTGTTCGATCATTTGTGGATATTTCATTTTGTTTAACACTAAAGGCAATAAAATGTTGTCTTTCAGTGTAAATGTGTCTAATAACGAATAATCTTGGAAAATAAAACCTAAATGGTTACGACGATAAGCACTCAATTCTTTATTGGGAATGGAGGCACAGTCTTGGCCATTGATATAGATTTTTCCTGCAGTAGGTTGATCGAGGACAGCAAGTAAGTTTAATAAGGTGGATTTACCGGATCCACTTTCCCCCATAATCGCAACGAATTCTCCTGGTTCAACTTGGAAAGAAACATCGTGCAAAGCTTCAACCTGAACGGAAGAAAAGCGTGATTTGTATATTTTTTGTAGATTACGTACTTCAAGTAATGCCATAGTATTCACCTCTTATGTATCTTTAGTTTAAAAATCACTAAAGAAATTTGCCATAAGGATGGCTTACCGTTGTCTTACGCTACAGTAAGTCAATTAAGCCCGGAAAAATAAAGCCGGTGGAAATTGAATTCGCGCAACAACGCCTGTTTTTGAAGGCGTCGGGCAAGAGGAAGGATCTTCATCCTCTCTTTCTTGTGCCGGATAGAGCGTATAATCGCGATTTTCAATGGTGAGTGTACAGCCGAGTTTATCGCAGACTTTAGCGGATAAATATAAACCAAGACCACTTGAGCTTGTAATGTTGTTATGCCCATTTTTACCGGTAAATCCTTTTTCAAAAATACGCGGTAAATCTTCGGGATTAATTCCACAACCTTCATCATAAATGACAAAAGAATTGTCTTCGGTTTTGATCGTGATCGTGTTGTTGGCTTGAGAATATTTAATGGCATTGGCAAAGAGTTGTTCAATGACATAAGCAATCCATTTGCGATCAGTATAGACTTCGCAAAGATTTAAATCACAATCCAAGATCAATTTGCGAGCGAAGAACGTTGCTGATTGTTCACGAATTAAAGGACGAACGACTTCTTCTAAGTTAACTTTTTGAATGCGATAATCCGAACCATCGAGGCGGACATACATCATCGCTTGTTGGACGAAATGCGAAATTCGCTTTTCACAATCGGAAATTTCCTTTAAATCAGGTTGGGGTAAAGAGAGTTGAAGCTCCATTGCAGCAAGGGGTAATTTGACTTCGTGAGCCCACATGGAAAAGTAATCTTCCAGTTCGCTTTGATCGTGACGAGCTTGCGATTTCACTTCTTGGATTTGGCGCGAAAGTTGTTGCATCTTCAAAACACAAGAGCGCAATTCTTCCGGATATTTTTCAATTTCAAAGTTATCAGCATGAAGAAGGTGTTTGATATCATGTAGGCGGCGTAAATAAAACCCTAAATAAATCATTAAACCAAAGCCGCTAATTAACATAAACATCCAAGCAATATCAAAAGGGATGGAATAGAGCCAAGATAAAATCACCAACAAAAGACCACTTAAAAGCCAAGCGAGAATAAAGAGCCAATTTTGTTTCCAGAGATTCGAAAGATAGGTTAAATATTTATCTTCGAGATCTTCTTCATAATAAGGATCTTGCATAAGAACCCCTTTCTTTTGTGTTTAGTTTGTTTTGGTGGCTTGAATGACCCAGAAGCCTTTATCACGCACAACGCGCTTGCAAGTTAAGCCTAAAGACTGCAGATAATCCCAAGCACTTTGCGCACCATGTTGTTTGCGGATGACAATCCACAAAGAACCATCTTGAGTTAAGTGGCGAGCAGATTGTTCGAATAGGGAATAAATGACTTTTTTTCCAGTTCGAATAGGGGGATTCAGCACAATTGTATCAAATAATCCAAGATCTTCTTCGATATGATCATTTTCATGGACAGTGGCATCGATTTGATAGCGGGCATAGTTTTTATTGGCCAGATAGCACGCTTGGCTATTGGGATCGATGCCAACAACAGGACATTTCCAAAAGTGAGCGAGGGCGACGCCGATGACGCCAATGCCACAGCCTAAGTCTAAAACGTTATGGCTTGGCAACGCATGATCGAGAACGGCTTCAATTAAGATCCGACTGCCGGTATCTAATCCTTCTTTGGAAAAGACACCTGCAGAAGAAAAGAGTTGGAAAGATTGACCATGGAGGTCAAAAGAAATTTCAAATTCACTGCGATCGAGATTTTGATCGAATTCATAGTAATGGGACATAGAATACACCTCATTGATTTGTATTAGAAAAGGCAGGGTGAAACCCTGCCTTTATAGTTTACGATAATTATTGTTCTTCTGGTCGATCAACTTTATAAATCAAGGCGCCAAGAGCAGGAACATTCACACGAATGCGCCAAGGTAAGCCATTCAAAGGTAAATGGATCGCTTTTGCGTTTTCGATTTGTTTTGTTAATTTTCCGCCGAAACATTCCCATTGTGTATTGATACGTTGTTCATAAATGCCCCCGTGAGGAACACCGAATTGCATCGTATATGGGTTTGTTGAGAAGTTGATGATGATGATGTAAACATCTTTGGATCCTTTACGCATAAAGGAGAAGACGTTGTGGTCGGCATCGTCAGCATTGATCCATTGGAAATTCATTGGATCATAGCCGAAATAGAAAGCATCGCTTTCGCAACATACGCCCGTTAATTCGTTAAAGAATTTTTCGAAAGAATTATGCATTGGATATTTACGTAAGAACCAATCGCAACCTTTCATTTCATCCCATTCGCGAAGCATACCAAGTTCATTCCCCATGAAGTTCAATTTCTTACCTGGATGAGCGAACATGTAAGTATATAAAGCACGAGCTTGAGCGAATTTATCATCGTAACTGCCCCACATCTTATCGACGATTGTAGCTTTTCCATGCACGACTTCATCGTGGCTGAGTGGACAAATGAAGCGTTCACTATAGAAATAAGCCATTGAGAATGTGATGTCGTTATGATGCCATTTGCGATAGATGGGGTCGAGTTTAAGGTAGTTGAGCGTATCGTTCATCCAACCTAAATCCCATTTATAGTCAAATCCTAAGCCACCATCGAGTGTGGATTTGCAGACATTTGGAAAGTCAGTGGAGTCTTCTGCAATCAATAAAATTTTGTTGTCGTATTTTTGATTGAGGGTGTAGTTCATGCGTTTGATAAAATCAGTTGCACCTTTGTTTTCCCCCATCATTTTATTGCCTTTCCAGAAAATCGCATTACTGATGGCATCCATACGTAAGCCGTCAAAGTGATATTCTTCAAGCCAATAGTTAGCAGCGGACATTAAGAAGGAACGAACGGATTCTTTCCATAAGTCAAAGTTGCTTGTTCCCCATTCGGAATTTGCATCTTCTTCTTTGGCATATTCGTATAATGGCGTTCCATCAAAATGGGCAAGCGCATATTCATCTTTAACAAAGTGGACAGGAACAAAGTCCATAATGACGCCAATTCCAGCTTCATGCATCCGATTGACGAATGTTTTTAATTCTAAAGGAGAGCCATAGCGGCTAGTTACGGAGAAGAAACCAGAAACTTGATATCCCCAAGAACCATCAAATGGGAATTCCGATAATGGCATAACTTCAACGTGGGTGAAGTGATTTTTCTGGCAGTGAACGATTAATTCTTCAACGATATCATCGTAGTGAACAAATAATCCATCTTCATTTTGTTCTGGCGCACCTTCGACTTCTTCAACACGCATGTTGCGATCACGCCAAGAACCGAGGTTAATTTCGTAGATGGATAATGGAGTATCAAATCCTTTATTTCTTTCTTGCATCCATTTTTCGTCTGTCCATTGATCAAATGTTAAATCGCAAATGATGGAATCATGTTCAGGACGAAGTTTGGCACTAAAGGCACATGGGTCGATCTTGTCGAGAATTCTCCCAGTGGATTGAGTAATTCGATATTTATAGGCTTGGCCAACTTTAGCGCCTTTGACAAAAGCGGTCCAAACACCATCTTTGTCTTTGGTCATTGTGTCGATGTCAGTAGTCCATTCGTTGAAATCACCGACAATAGAAATTTCTTTTGCGTTTGGGGCATATACCGCAAAAAATACACCATCTTTTTCGGGATGGGCACCGAAATATTTAAATAAGCCTATTTCTCTTCCTTGAAAGAAGGGGGTTAGATCCATTTTAAGCATAGGACTCTCCTTAATTATGTGTGTTCAATATTCAACTTTTATTTTATCTCAATGCAGGCAGATGAAAAGGGATAGAGCGATAAAAAAACTAAAACAAGAGTACGGCTTGTTTTTAAGATATCGCTTACTTCATTGAATAAAAAATATTATTTTTGTTCAAAATACCTGAATATTCATCTAAAGTGATTGAGTTCTGGATATAAAAAAATCGTATCACAATTGTTGATCAAATCAATAAACTATAGATGGAAGAGGCAAATAAAAAACATCCAACCACGCTAAAGTGGTTGGATGACGGTTCAATCTATTCAATATCTTCTGCAAGATTGGGACTGTTATATTCTGGCTTTGTGGCTTGATATTCGCGAATGATCTCTTGATATTCATCTAAAATATCGACGAGTTCTTGATAAGTGCGAACTTTAGAGAGGCGATCTTTGTATTCATGGCTTTTCGGCAACCCCTTTAAATACCAACTTGCTAAACCGCGCATTTGTGAAAGGGCATTTCGTTCGTCTAAATCTTCGCAAAGTAAGCGAGCATGTTCTTTGCAAGCTTCAAAGCGTTGTGAAAGTTCAAATGTATGATGTTCACCAGTAAAGTAATCGACACATTCTTGGATTAAAAATGGATTTCCAATAATCCCGCGACCAATCATCACACCATCACAACCTGTTTGTTCCATCATTGCGACCATATCTTCAACACTGACAATATCGCCATTGCCAATGACAGGAATGGAGACGGCTTCTTTTACTTTTTTAATCCAGCTCCAATCCGCTTTTCCTTCGTACATTTGCGCACGTGTTCGAGCATGTAAAATGATCGCACTGACCCCTGCTTTTTCCATCGCTTGTGCCATTTCAACACAATTGATGGATTGCGAATCAAAGCCCAGACGCATTTTTACGGTAACTGGTTTGGACACACTTTGTACTAAAGAAGAAATTAAATCGTAGGCATAGTCGATATCTTTCATCAAATAGGAGCCAGCTTTTGCCTTGATGACTTTATTGACCGGACAACCCATATTGAAGTCGATAATATCGCATTCGCTTTCTTCATCTAATATTTTAGCGGCATGTAAAACGGATTCTTTATCATGACCAAAAAGCTGAAATGAAACAGGATGATCTTCTGGATCGCTTTTTAACATTCTTCTTGTCCGTGTGGAATCATAGTATAGCGCTTTATCAGAAACCATTTCATTACAGACCAATCCCGCACCAAATTGGCGGGCGATATGGCGAAAGGCACGAGTAGAAACACCTGCTAAAGGCGCAATGACTACTGGAGAAGGGAGTTCTATTTCTCGAATCTTAAGCGTCATGAGTTTCTGTTTGTTCACTTTCTTTTTTGTTATTTTTGTTTTGATCCAAAATTTCTTGGAGTTCTTGCGTGTCAAAATGGTAAGTTTCATTACAGAAATTACAATTGACATCGGCACCATGATCTTCATCGATCATTTTTTGAAGTTGATCGGCAGAAATGGTATGTAATACACTTTTGGTTTTTTCTCTGGAGCAAGTGCATTTAAAGGCGATCGAACGATGGTCCATAATTTTTGTATCATCGAATAAATCATAAGCGAGTTGTTCGAGTGAGCTATCTTCGTAGTGTTCGATCAAAGTCGTCATTGGTTTTAAACCGGATAAGACGTGTTCGCAAATGGAAACTTCTGTATCTGTTGCATCCGGCATCATTTGTAAAATAAGGGCACCGGCAGCTTCAACTTGTCCAGTGGTATCAATTTTGACACCAACACTGACTGCTGTTGGAGTTTGTTCACTGAGTGTGAAGTAATACGCAAAATCTTGCCCGATTTCACCAGTTTGAAGTTCAACAGTTCCCGACCAGTTTTCTTCCATGGACAAATCTTTTGTGATCGTGAGTGTTCCGGGTAAACCGATTAAAGCATTAACAGGCCAATTTGCCTGTTCGCCTTCTAATTGTCCATTGGCCACAAATCCACGAACATTGCCGCTTTCATAAGCGTCAACGACGATGGATCCAAATGGACCATTGCCTAAAATGTTGATCGTCAACATTTCTTTTGGGCTTTTAAGCATGCTACCCATGATGGAGGCGATGGATAAAACACGACCAAGCGCATCGCCAGCAGCAGGGGATAAATCAAATCGATCGACAGCGTCTTGAACGAGATCGGTTGAGCGGACAATAAAGAAACGAACGCGGTCATCAAGCGCCATTGCTTTGACTAATGTATCTTCCATATGATTCTCCTTATCTATTTCATATTGTAGAGGTTAAATACGTGTAGAAATTGAATTTGATTTGCGCGATTGTGCATTCAAATCGCTACTATTATAGCGGAATGTAGCACAAACCAAAGTGATCCTACCCAATTTATCCATTGAAAAACCGCAGAGAGATTCTGCGGTTTTTATATCGATTACTTTTTCGTCAATTCGTTTAACGCTTCATCCATAGTTTCATGATCAACTGTTGGGTTTTGAACAGGAGGTTCATTGTCTACAGTTGGCGCTGGAACGTCTTGATTTGGCATTGGAAGAGGTGGCATCTCATTTTGATCATTGAGTTGTTCTTCCGAAATGTTTGGATCGGTTAATTGTCCAAAGTTTTTGAGGTTAGTGATTTCTTCGTTCGTCAATGTTTCGTGTTCATATAACTGAGAAGCGATTAAATCCAGTAATGCGCGTTGTTCAGTCAAAATCTGTTTACATTGATCGTGGCAAGAATCGACAATGGAGCGAACTTCTTTATCAATTTCTGTTGCAACGCCAGCGGAGTAATCAGAACCTTTGTTGTAGTCGCGTCCTAAGAAGACGTTACCACTTGGATCAGCATATTGGATTGGTCCAAGGGAGGACATTCCATATACGCGAACCATGTTTTTCGCGATGCTTGTTAACTGTTCGATATCGTTGATAGCACCGGCAGAAATTTCGCCAAAGACGATTTCTTCCGCTGTACGTCCACCTAGTAATCCTGTGATTTCTGCTAACAGTTCGGATTTACGATGGAAGTAACGGTCTTCTTTTGGTGTCATCAAGTTATAACCACCCGCATCTCCACGAGGGATGATGGTAACTTTTTGAACGATTTTCGCATCGTCTAACATTAAGCCGATGACAGCGTGTCCGGCTTCATGGTAAGAAACAAGCCATTTGTCTTTTTCGGAGTATTTTTTCGATTTTTTTGCTGGACCCATCATAACGCGGTCAATCGCTTCATCTAAATCTTCTTGAGTGATTTTAGACTGCTTATTACGAACGGCTAAGATTGCCCCTTCGTTTAACACGTTAGCTAAGTCAGCACCAGAAAAACCAGGAGTACGTTTTGCGAGGTTTTCTAGAGAGATTGTTGGCGCAAGTGGTTTGTTGCGCGCATGAACTTTAAGAATTTCTTCACGGCCTTTAACATCAGGTAAAGAAACGGTGATGTTGCGGTCAAAACGACCAGAACGACGTAAAGCAGGGTCTAATACATCAGGACGGTTTGTTGCAGCGATAACAACGATACCCGTGTTATCCCCCATACCATCCATTTCAACTAATAATTGGTTTAAAGTTTGTTCACGTTCATCGTTTCCGCCGCCCATACCGGCACCACGTTGACGACCAACGGCATCGATTTCATCGATAAATAAAATACATGGCGCATTTTTTTGGGCCGTTTTAAACATGTCGCGAACACGGCTTGCTCCAGTACCAACGAACATTTCAACGAAGTCAGAACCGGAAATGGAGAAGAATGGAACGTTAGCTTCTCCCGCAACCGCTTTTGCCAATAACGTTTTACCTGTACCAGGAGGGCCAACCATCAATAATCCTTTTGGAATATGAGCGCCCATCTGAGTGAATTTTTGAGGCGTTTTTAAGTAGTCAATAATTTCTTTAACTTCATCTTTTTCTTCTTCACAGCCAGCGACGTCTTTAAAACGAACTTTTACATCGCTTTCCATGCGAGCTTTCGATTTCGAGAATTCGAATGCTTTGTTGGCAGATCCGCCACCACTCATTTTCGAAAGCAAGAAATAGAATAAGAATCCAATTAAAAGTAATGGGACAATTTGTCCGAGAATCGTCATCCAAAGATTTCCTGTGGATGGGTCGGTAATGGAAATTGATCCACCGTCTTCCTCTAAAACATCAGTCAGCCACACCATGTTTTCTTCCGTGTTTGGAATAATGACGCTATAGCTTTGTTTTTTACCATTTAGCTCATAAGTTCCTTCGGCTTTGATGATAGTTGTCGAGATGCTTAATGAGGACTCTTTAAAATCTGCCTGCTGTGCAACCTTCTGAAAATCCGTGTAATTGAGTCTTCTTACTGATCCTTGAGTAGAGAAAAGCAATAAGGAGGCAAGGATAATGATGATGAACAGAGTCGGCAGATAGTTCAGCCATTTTTTCATCTAAATACCTTTCTAAAACTAATTTTTTAACGAAAATTACGAATTGTAGATTTCGTTTTTGAGGACACCAATGTATGGCAAGTTGCGATAACACTGGTTATAGTCTAATCCATATCCAACGACGAATTCATCAGGAATTGTGAACCCAATGAAATCAGCTTGAATATCAACTAAACGACGATCTGGTTTATCTAATAGAGCAACAACTTTTACGTCGTGAGCACCTTTGTTGTAGAAAAGTCGTTTTACTTCTTTTAATGTACGACCAGTGTCAACGATGTCTTCAACGATCAATACATTTTTATCTCGGCTAGATAAGTCGAGGTCTTTGTTGATGCGAACATCCCCAGAAGATTCAGTTCCTTGGTAAGAAGAAACAGAAATAAAGTCGATTTCGATAGGATGTTTGAAATATTTGATTAATTCCGCCATGAAAGGAATGCTTCCTTTTAATAAACCAACAACTAGGGGTTGGATATGACGTTCTTCATAGTCTTTTTCAATTTGTTGAGCAAGTTCTTTACATCTTGCTTCGATTTGTTCTTCAGTAAATAAAACGTGATCGATATCTTCACTAATAATTTTTGCCATAATATCCCTCTTATATAAAAAAATTCTATTAATTATACCGATAATTCTAACATATATAAGGCTTGACTTTCCATAAAATGATTTGGATTACAGCCCGCTAAACTCGCGAAAAATAGCCCATTTTGACCAATAATGACGGGATACATCATTCGCTTGGCGCGTGGGATCTTACGATCGATGTAAAGGCGGTTAATTTTTTTAGTACCAAAGCGCTGTTCTAGCGCATCATGGGCATGACTTTGACGAATGATGCATGGAAAATCCGTGTCTTCGACATGAAAACCTTGGATCCGTTTTCCTGTTGTCGAAAGTTCAAAATATGCATAGCGATAATGACTTTTGCATAAACTTTGTAGTTGCTCAAGATTATCGACATAAAAGGGGACCCAGCTTGTTGGAAGAATTTCGATTTTTTGGTCGATGATTTGAATCGCATAGGAATCAATCTCTTGATAAGGATCGCTTTTGAGCTTTTGGACAAGATCCAGCATTGCCTTTTTGGAGTGATGACGCTTTGTTTGATTGAATAATCGTGTTTCTAAAACGAGCCAGCCCCAGGGATCAGACAAAATCTTTTGCGCATTATTTTGGGCGATTAATTGTTGGGTATGATTTCGTATTTGTTCGAGTTGGTGTTGATCGGATTCGAGTTCTTTAAGCCAGTGCATTTTTTGTGGAAAACTTGCCGGTTCGATACATGTATGACGAATTTGATTGCGCAAATAGTCATTTTCTAAATTACTTTCATCAATACCAAAGCGAACGTGATGATTTGTACACCAATCTTGAAGTTCATGTTTTTGTAGGTTTAAAAATGGTCGCAACAACAATACATCTTGATAGGTGCTGATTTCTTGCAAGCCATAAGTTTGAGGAAAGGATCCGCGCTTTTTTTGCATCATCCACGTTTCGAGATGATCATCCAAATGATGCCCTAAGACGATCGCTTGTAAAGAATAGCTATTGACAAGCTGGACAAAAAAGTCATAACGGACTTTGCGGGCCCAGGCTTGAAAGTTGCCTTGTTCAAAAGTGGGATGAAGAATCCAAAGATCTCTTTGATGTTCATCAGCAAATTGGCGGACGATGTCTTCATCTCGTGAAGCAGTGGGTCGATGATGGTAATTGACATGGGCAATTACATAATCAATCTGAATTTCTTCTAAATAATAGAGCAAGGCCATTGAATCTGGGCCACCGGAAACGGCGGCTAAGACGGTTGGATGATCTAAACAAGATGTCGTTTTTTGAAGAAGTTCGTTTAAATGAGCACGCAAAAAGATGTTGTCTTGATTCTCAATTTGAGTTTGTTGTTCAGTGTTCAAAAAAGAAAATTTATCCGTCATCATTTCTGTATTGTCTTCCTTTATTTGATATTGTCTTTTGTTTTTTTTAGAATTCCAACAAAATGTCGCATTAATGGTCAAATGTATCGATTTTAAGAAAAGATAGCACAATCAAACAAGAGCGATTGAAATTGGAATAGAAAAAAGGCAGAAACATCAGCAAGAAAATACTCACTTCAGTTACTGCCTTAGATTTGTAAAAAATAAACAGACATGAATAATGTCACAAAGCATGTTTGGATAATAATGCCTCTTGTTAGAGGCCAACCTTTAGAAAACGAGGTTGGATTGGACGAGATGGTTGATGACCCAGTTTTCTGGATCTTCACATAATTGAACGTGGGTATGCAAAGCACGTTCTAATAAAGCTACAAAGTTATAGCATTGACCAAATCCCCCTGAAAGAAGGATTGGTGCAGCTAGCACTTGTTCCATTAATTCTGGTCCTTTTTGACAAACGAATGTTGCCGCTTGATGAGCAATTTCTAAAAGAATGGGCTCCATACAGCCCCATAAATCAGCAGCGCGGAATTGGATTTGAACATATTCGTTATGACGATTTAATCCCACGACACTCAAAATCGGATTTCGATTTTGACTTAAGGCATGGCTGACAGCTTCTTTAAGCGCACAAGCATCTTCATTAGAAATGAGAACTTGAAATACGCGAGTAATTTCTTTGGAGATCGCATTATCCATTTGATGACCTGCTAAATCTAAAGCTTGATAGTCTAAAACTTTATTGCCATTGCCCATCACAAAGTGAACAAGACTCGCTCCAGCATGAATATGGAAAAATGGCGCATAGTCGACCGGTTGATAAGCCGGAATCATTTTGACTTTGACGAGATTGGCACATTTTAAGTATTGTTTCCACTCTTCTTGTAAAGAAAGATCAGGTGTTTGAAACGAAAGAACTCTTGCCCCCGGGACAAGTAAATAGCGATCAGGGGGAGCTTGGCTAAATAAGCTTTTTACGATCGTGGTTGGATTGGCAATGATCTTTTCTTGATCAAAAGGATAAACGAGATGATCCCCTTTATCCCATGCAGCGGCAAGGGCATCTTGACCAATGACTTGCGGTTGTTTGGCTAGACGACAAGAGCGAACGGAAAGGATTTGTTTTGTTTTGGGATCGTATAAACGGGTGGTATGAGCACCGGGATCAATTAAATAACTACTTTCAAACATAATAAATCCTTTCTATTGATCAAAATGTAACGATTAAAATGGTAAGCCTTGGCGAATTGTGAGCGTCAAGATCGCTTCTGTAGCCATCCATGCTAAAGCAAAGGCGAGTAAAAACATCAAAAGATAAACTTTTTGCATGTTGTGGATTTTACAAAATTTTGAAAAATCCACACACGTTAAAGCGTACATTGCACAGGCAAAAAAGCCTAAAAAGACGATGATATAGATCATCCAAGTCATCGAGAACATGAGCCAATCACTCCTTTGAAGACAAATGGATAATGTTTGCGAAGTTGATCATAGGCTTCATCTAAAACTTCTTCATCGACACTAAATCCCATCAAACAAGAGCCAGAACCAGTCATAACGACACGAACTAAGCCGGCATCTTGCATCGCTTCTTTGAGTTCTTGCAATTCGATGAGTTGTTCAAAAGCTTGCGGTTCAAAGGCGTTGACCATTGTTTGGAAAAGAAGACCAATATCGTGTTTGCGGATCGCATCTTGGACGATATCGACATCAAGATCGCGAGGTTCGCGCTCATCAAAATCGGCAAATGCTTGCGCTGTGGAAATGCCTTTGACACCTTGAACAAGTAAAACCGGAATTTTCCAATCGACATGGAGTTCTTCAACGTGTTCTCCAGCACCGGTTACATGTGTAAAGCCATCATGTAAACAACAAGGAACATCTGCGCCAATTTGAAAACCGATTTCTTCCATCTGTGCTAAAGAAAGATGGAGTTGTTCGCTTTCGTTTAAAGCCAAAATCAATGCAGCGGCATCGGCGCTTCCCCCACCAAGTCCGGCTTGGCTAGGAATGTTTTTGACTAAATGGATATGGTAATGGTGTTTTAGACCGTGTTGACGTAACAGATCAAGTGTTTTCGTTAATGTGTTTTGGGGTGGAATATGAAAACCAGGGCATTCGATTTCATCGACATCGCGATCAATTGGTTGAATATCAAGCTCGTCAAAACAATTGACACGCCCATTAATCATATTCATATCGTGTTTGCGATCCTCGCGCACTCCACCAACGGCAAGCGCAAGGTTCACTTTTCCATATGCTTTTACTTTCATAAAATTTAAAACCTTTCTGGAACTGACTATTTAAAACAAGAAGTTAAACAGACAGGATCAAGATTAGTGGTCTGCTTGTTCGAGTTCAATCAGACAGTTGTATAAATGGATAAAATCATCGACACCAAGCTGTTGGGCTCTTAAAGATGGCTCCATGCCAGCTCGCTCTAATAATTGTGATGCTTTTTGTTTGTCCGCTAGCCAAGTTTGAAGATTGTTAAGAATCGTTTTACGGCGTTGGACAAAACAAGCTTTCACTAAAGCGACAAACTTCGCTTCATCAATCGCTGGCTTATCTGTTTTAAATGTGAATTGTAAAACAGTGCTGCCGACATTTGGACTTGGCCAAAAAACGTTGCGATTGACATCCATGATGCGTTTTAGATCACAACGATATTGAGTAATAACAGAAAGCGCGTTGTACTCTTTACTGCCGACTTTTGCCATGAAACGATCAGCAACTTCTTTTTGCATCATAACGGTGATTGCTGCAATGGGTTGGGTCGCTTCAAAAAGTTTAAATAAAATCGGTGTAGTGATGTAGTAAGGCAAGTTGGATGCAAAATAAACAGGAGTATTGCTTTTGGCAAAAGGCTCTAATAGTGCATTGACATCAACTTCTAAAAAGTCTTGCTGAATAATTTGCAGATGATCGCTGTTGATCTCTGTTTCTAAGATTTTTGGAAAACGAGGATCGATTTCAAATGCGATGACTTGTTTGCCATATTCACATAGAAATTGGGTTAATGCGCCAATCCCAGGACCAATTTCGATGACGACGCCCTCTTCACTTAAAATAGCGGACTTGGCAATTTTATCGACGACACCAGGTTCGACAATAAAGTTTTGACCAAAACTTTTCTTGGTCGAAGCGTTCCATTTGTCTTGGATTTCGCGAGTTCTTTTTTTTGTTGCAATCGGTTGATCTATCATAAAATCTCCTTGATTTGTGTGTAGGTAATCCCGAGTTGGTTAAGGCGTTTAAAACAAGATTTGGCATTGCAATGGCCAATATGAAAAGTGTCACACACTTTTTTGCGTAAAGGGGCATCCCCAATTAGGCCTAAATCGATAAATTCAGACCAAGAAATACTATCTTGTGCCTCACGATAAGTGACTAAATGAGACAGACTTTCTTCTAGATCTGCTTTTTTAGCATGTTCAACGCCTACTTTTTTAGGGGTGTGGGCAACGCTTGGATCAATATAGGCATGCTTAACATGAGGAATGTGGCGCTCAATGACACTACGAATGTGTTTGCCTGCTTTATCTGGATCGGTAAACACAATGACGCCACGAGTGTTTGCTGCATGGGCGATGCGATCGAGAGTTTCTTTGGATACGTGATCGCCACCGGTTTCGATTGTCTCACAATCGAAATAACGTTTGAGGGTTTGGGTATCATTATGCCCTTCGACCACGATGATTTCCTTAATTTGCATTATTTGTTTTCTCCATTAGGGACCGCATAAGAGAAGCCCATTCCGCGAACTTCATGGACGGAGTTAACGATAATAAATGCTTCTGGGTCAATCGTGCCAATTTCACGTTGGAATTTTGCATATTCACGAGTTTTAACAACACACATTAAAACAGGACGATGTTCATTGGAGTAAGCACCAGTACCTTCTAAAATGGTGACACCACGAGCGAGATCTTTTAAAAGATAGTCGCGGATTGTTTCCCATTTGTTTGAAATGATCATGACATTTTGGGCATTTTCACCACCGAACGTTAATACCATATTAATCACATTGGAAGTGGTGAAAATAGTTAAAATACCGATCAATAGAGAGTTTAAGCCAAAGACCATCAAACCAGCAGATACCGTAAGAAAATCAATAATGAACACGGCATTGCCTTGTGGAATATGTAGATATTTATGCAGGATTAAGGCAGGAATGTCCATTCCTCCCGAACTGCCATTTGCTCGGAAGACTAAACCAAGACCAGTCCCCATAATCACCCCGGCAAATATAGCGGCTAAAATCGGATCGACGGCGCAGAATTCCGGATCATAAAAAGGAGACAGTAAAGCGATGAATGTTGGATAAAGAATCGTGGACATTAAAGCTTTTGCCGCAAATGCTTTTCCCAAACAAACAGCGCCTAGGATAAAGAGAACGATGTTGAGTGCATAAATCGTAAAAACGCGGTTGATGCCCAATAAGGAGTCGAGAATAATGGAAATTGCGGTGACTCCCCCAGAAAGAATATTATTCGGTAAAATAAAAAAAGATGTTCCACAAGCAAGAATCAAGTTGCCAAGGAGCAAAAGAAGAATGTTTTTAACTTTTGACATGTTAAGTCCTTTCTAACCCTTCAACAGATTGAGCGCCCGATCTAAAAGAGGATGATCTCCATGATCAATGAGTGAGTTAAAATTTTGTGTTCATTTCAAGGAATGGATTGAAATGAGGATTTGTTTGCTCAAGTCTAAGACTACATGAGAAATACAAAAAATGCACTTAAACAAAAAGGATTTTATTGTGATTTCGATTGGAAACGGAATGAGTTAAGCATACAGAGGATGATCAGCTCTTTCTGGTCAATTCAAACGGAAAAAATGGAAAAGCGATGAAATAAGATCGCGAAAGGAAGATTGTTATGCGAATTGAAGAAAACACAATTATTATTGCCCCAAGCCCTCTTCATCTACGGATTTATGAAGAAATTATTGCGCAAAAAGGCAGTTGTTTGAATGTATCAGTTTTGTCTTTGGAGGCATACATTAGCCGCAATTTAAAGCAAACAAGACCTTCCACAGCAGCAATTTTATATTCTTATCGCCAAGCGTTAAGTACACTAAGTCAAACGAATACGTTTTACTCTTCGCGCAATGATTACGATTTTTTGAAAGATTGCAACGAATTCATGACGTATGCCAAGCTGTATGACATTCAACAATTCCCACAAGAAACAAAACGGGATCAAGATCTATATGAAGTAATCGAAAAGTTGATGCCGATTGAACTTTGGGTTGAAGAAGCAAAAACAACCGTTTATCCCGATGCAACAGCTTTGCGTATTTTAAAAACGGAGTTCAATCCGCTTCAAGCTTATTGGGTTTCGATGTTAGAAAAACAAGGAGCAAAACTCATCGATACGCAAAAACATCAGCGCTTTTACTATTGGGCAACGTCCAATCCCCATAAAGAAAAAGAAGTTTGTGCTGACGCACTCGTAAAAAACCAACTTAAAGCGGAAAACACATTGATTGCGCTTGCGGATGATCAACAAAAATATGCCTTGGCCCAAGCTCTAGAATCGAGACGAATTCCTTATACATTCGTTCATGAAGAAACAGATTCGAAAATTCTCAATCAATGGCGAGCGGCGTTACATTATTTAGCTGATCCAAACCAAGCTAATTTAATGAATGTATTAAAAGTGATGTTTCCAACCACCGGATATGACTTAAGACGCTATTTGGATTTGTTTGGCGATCAGCCAATTGCTTTAAAAGATATGCCTTATCAAGAAAATCCGCTGATTTCTCAAACGGATTTTGATGATTTAGTGAGCCTAGAAATGGCCGTGAGCCCATGGCTTGGCAAATTAAAAGAAATTCGCTCTTGGACATTAAAATCTATGGGGAAAATTGGGGTGATGATCATGGACCAAACACCGGAACCAAGTGAAGATGATGTCCGTATTTATTCAGGAGTTTTAGATGGTTGGAACCAAATTAAACAATATGTTCATCAACCAGAAGACTTAGAAATTTTTATTCGTTCATTAGATGCCCTTCACCCTTCTTCTGCATTACCGGAATGGAAAGGTGTTTTAATTGGTGGTCGAGATTTAGTTTGTAACTTATTCGATAATGTCTTTTATTTAGGAGCTGATGCGTCAAACTTTCCAACAAATGTCGCAAGATCGGGAGTATTTGATGAAGAATATGTCGCAAAACTCGATTTTCCGACATTAGATGTGCGAATGAGTGAACATTTAGAAACGCTCAAATCCGTATTGATGCAACCAGAAAGTGTTTATTTCTTAATGGCGCAAACGGACTATGAAGGGAAAAGTATTGAACACTCGCATGAACTGACGTTATGGCTAGAAGCTTTGCCTAAGTTTAAAAACTCAGCACAAAGTTCAATCAATTTACGACCAAGCTTTCAAATCAAAAATATGCAAAGTCAGGTGTTCTTCGAAAAAGAGAATCAAAAAGTGCGAACTCATTCTAGACAATTAAAAGCCTATGAAGATTGTCCTTTACAAAACATGTTGCAATATGGTTTGCAGTTGAAAAAGCCAACTGTTCGAAAAGATGTTCTTCACTTACGAGCACAAATCATTCCAACGTTGATTCAATATTGCCAACAAATCGGTAAACCGTATCAAGAAGTGACACCAACAGAAGTACGTGCATTTGTCGAACAACAATTCCAATTTGCAAGAAAGATCTTCTTACAGCGAAAAGCGGAACTCGATGCCCTGGCCATCAAGACAGAAAAACAACTCATCTGGGTATTACAAAACATTCAAACGATTGGCAAAGAGATTCCTTATATTTTAGTGCCAGGCGAATATCAGCTCGATATTGAAGAAACATTACAAGGAATCCCATTTCAAATTGAAGGATCCCTCGCTAATGCGAATTCACGACATGCGATTTTTAATTTATATGCCCCAGAACAAAATGGTTTTGAAGGACCAAGCGGCACATTAGATTTATCTTTACAACCAAAAGCGCAAAGTAGTGCAGCTTTTTCCATTTCTTATGGCAGAGGAGCACAAGCCAATGCCGTTGCCATCACGTATGAACAAGGTGCCGCCAGTGCCCAAGTTGATTATTTAAAACAAGCGATTGTTGCGCAAAATTTTGAACCAAGCCAACAACCGTTGATGCAAGCACTCACGAAAAAAGTGCCGACCTATCAAAAGCGCGAAGAACAATTATTAAACCAAGCACAAGGGTATGCGCAAGCGATGAAAGAAAACGAATTTATGCCTTACCACAAAAGTACAGCCTGCACGACATGCGCATATCGGGCAATTTGTCGTAATGCTGCAATAGAAAGAGGGGAATAATATGGAAAACCAACTCGATCAATTTGATCTTGTCGATCAAGACATGAAAAAACCTGCTCTTCCTGAAGAAAAGTCTACAAAGAAAATCAATTTTTCTAGTACACAACAAGCCGTCATCGATAGCCGAAACAAAAACTTATTAGTTAGTGCCTCAGCGGGGGCGGGGAAAACGGCCGTGCTCGTTGAACGATTGTGTCGTTTTGTGATTGATGATCGTGTTCCAATTCAATCTATTTTAGCGATGACATTTACCGAAGATGCAGCGCGTGAAATGAAAGTGCGTTTAAAGCAACGTCTTTTGGAAATGGATCGTGACCCCTGGATTGATCAACAAATTAGTCAGCTTGAAACGGCGTCGATTTCAACAATCCACTCCTTTTGTTTGGATGTTGTTCAAAAAGAATATTACTTGGCCGGATTGAGTTATTCGATGGCGACCCATGTTGATAATGGATTGGCTGATCAACAAGCTTTAGAAATCGCTTGTCGTAAAGGGATGGAACGTCTTGATCCGCTCAAGCGGGCCAATATGGAATTTTATTTAGAAACATATTCGAAAACCGAAAAAGATCTCCAAGAAATTCTGTTGAAGTTTTTAGAGATTGCCCGATCAAAAGCGGATTGGAAGGCGTGGATTCAAGAAAACGCCAAACCAAAAGCGGTCGTTACGAAAGAGTTTTTAGATTGGTTTGCGATCCGGATTCAAGCTTTGATCGATATTTTTGAAGAAGTTGAAGAACAAGTCGCGGAAATGGAATTTAAACAAGCTAAAAAACAAGAAGAATTCCTGGCAATTTTTTCGGGGAAAATCACGAAATTGCGTGGCTGTTTAGAAGCGTTAAATCAAAATAATTATTTGGTGTTCTATCATCGCTTTATTGAATATATTGAAACCTCTGGCAAATTCACTCCGACGATTAATAAAGTTTCCTTTAAAGAAGTGCAGGCGGATTCGCGAAAATTTGAAAAGAAAATTGCGGAAGTTTTATATACGATCGAAGATTTTGAAAAGATTGCTCAAGACACAGCGGAGTTATTAGCAACGTTTTGTGAATTGGCTATTGATGTGCAAGAAGAGTTCATGGCTCAGAAAAAAGAAGCGGGCTTTATCGATTTCTCCGATATGGAACAATATGCGTGGAAAATCTTGCAACATGAAGAAGCCGCAAATGCATTACGCGATCGTTACCAAGTTATTTTGATTGATGAATATCAAGATACAAATGACTTACAAGAAGCGATCATTCAAGCGATTGCGAGAGAAAATAACGTGTTTAGGGTAGGCGATATTAAACAATCGATTTATCGTTTCCGCCAAGCTCGTCCAGAATTGATGAAACATCATTTAGAACACGTTGGAAAGCATGATGAAGTGATTGCGATGCAGGAAAACTACCGCTCAAGTGCGATGTTGATTTCCTTTGTGAATCGCTTTTTTGAACAATTGATGAATATTGAAGGCATGCCATCGCAATTTGGTGCGATTGATGTCGCCAAACCAGGAAGTTCGGGACAATATGAATCTGTTCAACATCCGATTCGTTTCTTATTTACGGAATATGATGCCCCAAGTGAAGATCAAGAAGAAGCAGAACAAGAAAAACCAGCGAAAAGTAAAAAAGCGATTCACCGCGTGCATCGCTATGATTTGATTGCCCATGATATTGAACAAAAAGTTGCTAATAAAGAGTATACATATCGTGATATTGCGATTTTAACACGATCTTCTACACCACATGAAGAATTGAAACAAGCGTTAGATAGTTGGGGAATTCGTTCGATTCACCATATGCGCAAAGGTTTCTATACCAATAAAGCAATTCAGATTATTTTGTCAGCAATGCGGGTGATACAAGATCCACGAAACGATATCGCCTTGATGGCAGCACTCTGTTCGCCTTTAACCGGTTTAGATCAAAACGACTTATTACCCTTACTTCAAAATAGACAAGAAGGACAATCTCTCTATCAGACCTTACATAATCAGCCACAAGGCTATCAAATGTTGAAGCTCGTTCGCGATATTCAAAAATATCGTAATTTGCCTTTAGCTGAAATTGTGATTCGTCTTTATGCCTACAACCAGTTCTATGATACGAAAACAACAGCCCAAGATCAGACGAACCTCGATTTGTTGTTGCAAAAAGCAGTTGAAGCGCAATCTCTTCTCGATTTAGATGGCTTTTTAGACTCGGCGAATCTAGAGGAAAAACTCGATAAAACGAGTGAAGCAATGTCGTTTGGTAAAGAAGAAGACGCCGTGCGCATCTCCACCATCCATGCTTCGAAAGGCTTGCAATATAAATTGGTCTATATTCTCAGTGATCAAAATACACGAGATATGGAAGCAGGGATGCCGATTCACATCGATGCCGATTTAGGCGTTAGCCTAGAAGGCCTCGATTTGCATCGCCATTTGAAATTGAAAAGTGCATCTTCTCTAGCCTTTGAACAAAAACGGTTCATGGAAGATATCCAAGAAAAGATGCGCTTGTTGTATGTTGCTTGTACACGAGCTGAACAAGAACTTGTATTTGTGGATAGTTTGAAACAAGAAAATCTCTATGATGGACCATTAAATCAATATGCGATCGCAGCCAATAAAGGATTTACGAGCTGGTTCTTCCATGCGTTCCATACGCACCCCTGCCAAGAAGTGGTATTTGAAAAAGTAGAAGAGCTGTATACAAGACCAGATCGTTCGGTTTTATCGAAACAACAACGAATTCGAATTTCACATTACGAATATCCAACCCATACTATTCGTTCTCAAACGGCTAGTGCGTCTAAGAAGCGTTCTTCTTGGAAACAAGTCCAAACTCTTGCGCAACCGGGATCTTTAGAAGCACGAAATCGTGGAACGCTCATCCATGAAATTGTAGGTTCGATTCCATATCCATATCAACAAGAGGAAATTGAATCCTACTTAAAAAAGGCCAATCAAACCCTGGATCAGCAAGGCAAAAATCAAATTATGCAATTGAACCAAGAAGCACACTATCAAAAATGGATGAACTATCCGCATGAATTTGAGTGCCCTTATTGCACAAAAGAAGAAGAGGCATATGTTCATGGATTTATGGACTTAGTCGTCTTTTTGGAAAACGAAATCGTAATTGTCGATTTTAAATCCGACAATGCTTTTGATGCGACAAGCTTAGTGCGCAAATATCGTTCTCAGCTTGAAACGTATCGTAAGGCAATGGAACAAATTCGACCAGGAATGAAAATTACAGCTTGGATCTATTCGTTCACACTTGGAGAAATGATTGAAATTGCTTAAGTCCAGTGTGAGTAAAAGAAATATTGAGATTTGAAAGATACAAGCCAAGATTTTTGATTTATGAAAACGTAGTAAAAACAATTAAATTACAACAATTTATCCGAATTTTTTCCGTAATTCGGGAAAATTTCGGATTCGAAAATTTCCTTAGCTATACTTATAAATGTTTCTTTATAGAAAAACATAGGAGGAAATTATGTCTTTTTTAGAAAAGTGTTTCCATCTCTCTGAGAAGGGGACAACAGTAAAAACAGAAATTGTTGCCGGAATTACAACTTTCCTTGCCATGGCTTATATCTTAGGGGTTAACCCAATGATCTTAGCCGATGCGGGAATGGACAAAAACGCTGTATTCATGGCGACTGCATTAGCTTCTGCTGTTGCTTGTTTCTTAATGGGCTTTTTAGCAAACTATCCAGTTGCACTTTCTGCTGGTATGGGTGTTAACGCATTATTCGCTTACACAGTATGTGGTGCAATGGGTTATTCTTGGCAAGCTGCTTTAGCTGCTGTATTTGTTTCTGGTTTGGTTTTCGTATTGATTTCCGTAACAGGAATTCGTAAGAAAATTATCGATGCGATCCCAGTACAGTTAAAACTTGCGATTGGTGCAGGTATCGGTTTCTTTATCGCATTTGTAGGTTTGAAAAACTGTGGATTAATTATCGCAAATGCATCTACATTCGTAGGTATCGGTAACTTAGCAGACCCAACTGTATTACTCGCAGTATTCGGTTTAATCGTGACAATCGTTTGTGTTGTTCGTAAAATTCCAGCTGGTGTATTCGTTGGTCTTCTTCTTACAGCATTAGTTGGTGTTGTATTAGGTATGATGGGTATGGAAAACATGCCTGCAGTAACTGGTGTATTTACTACATCTTTTGAAATGAACGCAGCTGGTGCATTCGTACAAGGTTTTGGTGAATTATTCGCAAACCCAATGAACGCACTTGTTGTAATCTTCTCTTTCTTATTCGTTGACTTCTTCGATACTGCCGGAACATTAGTTGCCGTAGGTAACGAAATCGGTTTAGTTAATGAAAAAGGTGAATTAGAAAATGCAGAACAAGCTTTATTAGCTGACTCTATCGGAACTTGCGTAGGTGCTGCTTTAGGTACTTCTACAGTAACAAGCTTCGTTGAATCTTCTTCTGGTGTAGGAGTTGGTGGTAGAACTGGTTTAACAGCAATCACAACTGGTGTTTTCTTTATTCTGTCCATCTTCATTTCACCATTGGTTTTAGGATTAATCACAAATGCTGTTACAGCGCCTGCTTTAATCGTAGTTGGTGTTATGATGGCTCAGCAGATGAAAAACGTTAAATGGGATGACATTACTATTGCTATTCCAGCATTCGTAACAATCATCTCCATGATCTTAATGTATTCCATTTCTAATGGTATCGCATTTGGCTTCATCTCCTATGTTGTCGTTATGCTTGCAGCAGGACGTGCAAAAGAAATTCACCCAACAGTTTGGGTATTAATGGTGATCTTCTTATTCTACTTCGCATCACCATACTTATCTTTCTAATTCCAATTAGAAGCGAAATATGATCAATAATAAAAGCTATAACGCCTGGAAAAATCCAAGAACGTTATAGCTTTTTTTGATTTTATGAAAGTCAGTAAAGAGGCACTGTAGATCGAAAATGTGTTATAGCTCAAATAGCTATTCCATATTTACAAGATAGAATTTGATCTTTGACCAGTCATTATTCGCATAATCAACAATCACATTGACAAGGGCAGTCTTATCGTTTAACCGGAAATAATAATCGATTCCTGCTTCAATATCTGGAAGCTTTTCGATCGTTAATTGATTATCCTGTAATTTGGCTTTCCAAGTTGAATGATCATCTGAACGAATGAACAAGAAAGAATTCTGTGCACCTGCGCCGACGTTTTTATTTCCGATTTCATCATAAGGTGATTCGATTGGAACAATTTCTTTTGTGGTTAAATCTAAAAGATGATATTCATTTTCTGCAAGCGATGCGTCTGCGACAAATGTTTCGCCTAGATCTGGTTGATCATATTTTCTATTGGCTATAAATACTTTATCTTTTAGTGGTTGAAGACGAATCACATCTTTATCAAACTCGACAGTCTCATACCCTTCTGAATTGACAAGAACGATTACTTTCTTTCCGTTTAAAGTGGATTGAAATACAAGTTTGCATAGATCATCATTGGTGAATGTCGGAAATTTAAAATGGGTAAATCCAGAATCTCCTCCTGATTGCCATAGTGTTGTGACTGTTTGATCGGAATTGATGCGACAGACTGTACTTCTCATATCGATATCACCAGGTCCACTTGTCGCAAATAACAGATGACCTTGATCGATCGCGAAGAGTGGTGCTGATGGAATTCCGTCAAGTGGGGCGCTCCAAATTTCGTTTCCGTCTGCATAAATCACACCGTAAGCATTATCTTCTCTAGGGACGATGACAGATTCATAGAACACCCCATTAAACTCTAAAAAATCCCATACACGCTCATTGCTGTTTGGATCACGTTCTTTGATTAATGAAATGTTCCCATCGTGTAAATCCATCTTATATTGCCGAACTGTAGGATATAAATAACTAATTTGTCTATTTAAAACTTGGAAATAGTAAGTATTATTCGATTCACGAACGCGTTCATAACACTCGTTTTCGTTGATGATGACATCCCCTTGTGTTTCAAGTTTCATTACAGGTTGATCAATCACGATCTCATCAACTGATGTTTGCGAAGAATCCTCAGTTGTGATTGCGCTGGAAGTACTGGACACAGAAGATGTATTGGTGTTTGTAGCACAAGCACTAATGAATAAGGTACTTACTAACAAAATGCTGATTTTGAATCTATGTTTATTCATATACAAATCTTCCTATCTACTTAAAAAATAAAATGTTTGCCGAGCTCATGTGAATGAGTATCCAGAACATGCAATGATGAAATGAGTTCTAAAAGAGTTCGGTATTTTTGATTTTTTTAAGTTTTCTAATTTTTATAACTCTTTTGTTGTGTTGTCCTTTCTTAATTGAGGAAAGAGTCTTTTCTATTCATGCATTGATTTCTATTTAGAGATGTTTTCAAAGCGAAAAATAAGTCATGGGCATCACATCCTTTAGTGCATTCGATGCGAGGAATTGGTTGTAGTGAGGGTTAGATCAATGCCGATTTTTCTTCTTCGCTCAAAAGATTAATCAAAACGAGGTTTTCGTTAAATTAATTATTCTTTCAAGAAAAAACTAGATACAGTTATAGATAAAGCAAAAAGATTTCTTTTAAAAGAAGATGAGCGGAGGTTAAAATTATTGTTTTTGAAAATTGATTGATCCTCACACCATCGATGAATGCTGTATGTTCTACAATTAGTTTAAAATACATAAAATCAAATGTAAACAAAAAAACACGGCAGTTATATATCGCAGAATACTAACGATAGAAAATGAATGTAAATAACATGAACGAGAATCTGAAAAGAGAAAGGCGAGAATCGATTGAGTTCTGTTCGCAAATCAGAAAAGAAGAACTCTAGATCGGTTCTCGCCGAGATTATGTTTTGATCCTAAAAATCAAAAAGAAAATTACGAAAAGAAATTAGTTCGCTTTGAACTACCCTATTCATTTTTTATTGATGACCAAAATTAGAATTCGCAGCTTTGAATTAAACGATTGCTGATGAATATTGAGATGAAGATGATGACAATTAAAGCGGCACCAATCATTAGGAAAATCCAAGGAGAAGGGCTCATAAATAGTGCTGAATTGAGAACATCTGGTGAAGTAAATGATTCAGCAATGACAATAATCATCACGACAATCGCAATGGAGAGTAATCGGAAAACTAATATGCCATTATCCTTAAATTTAATGGTTAAGGGAATTAATAGGGAAGCGATCAAGATGGCACTGATACAAGCGATTAAGCAAGGAATTCCCATCTTTGAAAAAGAATTCACTACACCTAAGGCGTATGCAAAGATGAATGAGGTCAGTAAGGCAGGGACAATACTGATGATATATTTTTCGAAAACGTATTGTTTTCGTGTGAATGGCAAAGTAAATAAATAAGCACCAGTTGATCGCTGAAGATTGTCGCTCACCGATTTAGTCATTGTGATTGCGAGCATCACAGGCATAAAGACGACGGCTAGAGTGGGGTGGACAAAACAATATAACAGACTTAAACCTAGAATGATCAAAAGGTAAAACTTCATGGATTTGAGCCATTGCCAATCAAGGATAAATAAAGCTTTCATAAATTAGCGTTCCCCCTGTTCAAGAATAGTCAGAAGATCATCGATATTTCCTGCAGAAACGACGATTCCGGGATAGTTTTCCTCATAAAATTGTCGATCGGAAACAAGGACTTTAATGCCATGTGGTTGGCGATCGATTCCTACGATCGCAACTGGATCAAGTGTGTCTAATGTTTTAGCATCTACAGACAAGATTCCATATTGATTTTTAAGGGCATCCACTGTTTCGTGAAGAATGAATTGGCCATTATGAATGACCCAAAAATCATCACAAAGATTTTCTAAATCAGAAGCAATATGGGAACTGATGAGAATGGATCGATCTGGTTTCTCCATGAAATCTTGCAAGCATTCATATGTCTTGTTGCGCGCAATGATATCTAATCCAGCAGTTGGTTCATCGAGAATTAATAATTTTGCTTCATGGGTTAAGGCAGTGGCTAATTTAAAACGCACTTCCATACCTGTTGAAAAACTCGATAATGGTTTGTCATAAGGTAAGTTGAGCTGTTTGCACAATTGATCAAACAACGCTTCATCAAAATGTGAATAAGCCGCTTTTAAAACTTTTTTACAATGGGCAATGTTGAGATAGCGAGAAAATGTCGCATGATTAAAGAGCACACCGAGATTTTCTTTTTGCTCTTTGGACAGTTCGTCGAAAGTCTGGCCAAATAATTCAATCGTGCCTGAATTGATTTGAATTAAGCCACAGATGGCTTTGAACAATGTGCTTTTTCCCGCGCCGTTGAGTCCAACAATTCCGGTAATCGAATTGGGTTCAAGATGAAATTGATCGATAGATAAAGAAAATCCTGGATATTCTTTTTTTAGATTTTGAATGTTAAGCATCATAATCCTCCAATAAAGTATTCACGAGCTCGAGAATTTGATCACGGGTATAATTCATCGTTTTTGCCTTTGTAAAAGCGAGATCAAATGCGTTTTCGAGTTGTTTTTGCATTTCTTCTTCCACCAAATTTGGTGAAATAGAAGAAACATAAGTGCCTTTTCCATGCACACTTTGCACAAAGCCTTCGCTTTCTAATAAGTCGTAGGCTTTTTTTACAGTTAGAGCGGAAATATGGTGGTTTTTAGCGCATGTGCGAACAGAGGGTAATAGTTCACCACTTGCTAAAGAGCCGTTGGCAATTTGTTTGCGAATTTGATTGGCGATTTGTTCGTATATAGGGACCATTGAGGTTGTAGAGATTTGAAGTTCCATAAGCACCTCCTGCATAAACAGTATAGAACAGTGAATAACAGAAGTGAACAGTACAAACACAATAAAACAGAAATTCTGAGATAAAAAAACGCCTTTCTCAAATTGAGAAAAGCGCATTTTCATGTTTTATTGATTGACTTCGGAATATTTACGACGGGATGGGTCGAGGTTGTCACAATAGTAACGAACAGTTAATTTGCCTGCAATTTTGGTACGGATTTTTGGTTCAACTTCAAATCCATCGCCTTCTAACATTTGGTTGAGCATAGCTTTACAAGCAGCAGTTAAATTTTTGCAACCTGGTTCACATTCATCCTGTAATTCTTTTGCGTTGACAAGAATATAGAGTTCCATGGCATCATGAGCTTGTTGTTTTTTGGACATTAACACTTGCTCATACTGTTCTTGCGTCCATTTTTCCATGAGAATTTCCTTTCTTCGTTTGGGCCGATAAGCTAAAAGATAGAATAAAGGATATCATTCGATTGTCAAATTAGCATGATGTAAGCGAATCGCAAAACACTTAAATCCCACAAATAAAGCAAAAATCAATTTTTTTGAATATTTTGGGTGTTATGGCTTGACGATCAGATCAGCGTTCATCATTTTTTCGCTCATTTCGGATAATGGGCAACTTTTTCCGGCTTTAAGCACAGTATCTAAATTATAGAAAGATAAGCTTTCTTCATTAACAAGGACTTCAATTCCTTCTTTTTCGAGAGCTTGAAGATCTTCTAATACAGCACTTTCTTCACTAGCTAAAACAACAGCAGAATTATATAGAAGAATAGCCGTTGGGCGAGTCGAATTGGAAACGAGAGAATTTAAAAAATTTTTCATTAAACGTTCGCCTAATTGCGGATTTCCTTGACCGAAACGGCTGGAATTTAAAACAACTAACACATCTTGAGACATGAGAACTCCTTTCTGCCTCGTTTAAATGCTTGATAATTCGATATCCAACTTGCGAGGCACTGAAACATTAAGAGTATAAGGCAAAATAGAATTGAATCCAAACATAACGAATCTATCGACATTGCTTTAAAATGGATTAAAATACGTGAAAACGCCAAAATGAGTTTGAAAAAACAGATGATAAAAGCGAAGAAAATGGACAGAGAGAAGGAATAGGATTGTGCACCAGAAAGATTTAACTAAAGGAAATGTATTTTCCACGATGTGCTTATTTGCGATGCCGATGATTTTAGGCAATCTTTTACAACAAGGATATAACATTGTGGATACGTGGGTTGTCGGACATTACATCGGCTCTGATGCATTGGCAGCAGTTGGATCCGCCTTTACGTTAATGACGTTTTTGACGTCTATTCTTTTGGGATTGTGTATGGGCAGTGGTGTAGTTTTCTCGATTTGTTTTGGAGCGCAAGACAAAAAACGACTAGAACGAGGCATTTGTTCAGCGTTCCTTTTAACAAGTGTTGTTGCACTTGTTTTGATGTTCGCCTCACTCATATTGATTGATGGCATCATGTTGTGGCTGAATATTCCTGTCGAAATTGTTGAGCGAACAAGATCTTATTTATTCATTGTCTTTTGTGGGATTCCGGCGATTGCTTTATACAATTTCTTTAGCGCCTATTTAAAAGCATTAGGAAATTCGATAGTTCCGTTAGTCTTTTTAGGCGTGGCAACGGGAATCAATATTATATTGGATCTTGTCTTGGTGGTGGTGTATCCACTAGGTGTTGCGGGAACGGCTTGGGCAACAATTATTGCTCAATATATTTCCGGAATTGGCATTGGGATGTATACCCTCATTCACGATCATAAAATGCGCCAGGCATTCTGTCGTTTTAATGTCAAAAAAGAAAGTCTTAAAGGAATTGCGAATTATTCTTTGTTGACGTGCATGCAACAATCTGTGATGAATTTAGGAATCTTGATGGTCCAAGGGTTAGTGAACAGTTTTGGAACGGCCATCATGGCAGCTTTTGCGGCAAGTGTTAAAATCGAAGCTTTTGCGTATATGCCAGTCCAAGAGTATGGCAATGCATTTTCGACTTTTATTGCCCAAAATATGGGCGCCCATCAAACAAAGCGGGTGCAACAAGGATTTCGCTATGGTGTACTCACATCAATAGGGTATTGTTTTGCAATCTCCCTAGTGCTTTGGCTTCTTGCTAAGCCGTTGATCCTTATCTTTATCGATCCGCAAGAAACGCTGATCGTTGCCCAGGGGATTCGTTATTTACATACAGTAGGTCCATTTTATTTTGGGATTGGTTGCCTATTTTTGTTATATGGATTGTATCGAGCAATTGGAAAACCAGGCGTTTCAGTGGTCTTAACAATTATTTCCCTGGGAACAAGAGTGTTACTTTCTTATTTTCTTTCCTCTATTTCGCAAATTGGTGTATTAGGAATATGGTGGTCGATTCCTATTGGTTGGGTTTTGGCGGATCTTGTAGGATTCTTGTATTACCGCAAAAATAAAAGGAAATTATTAAAAGAATAATTGGAATAGAATGTTTTAAAGATGTCTGATTGCTGAACAGGCATCTTTTTTTGAGCAAATTGAACAAGAAGCTTTATAGAGAAGAGTTTGATGTGTCTAATGATTTTGCAGCTTTAACTTATTCCTTTTGATTGGAAATGGAATATAATGGGGAAACAAAAAAACCGGCTATGCCGGTTTGATTTTTAAGTGGCGGAGACGGTGGGATTCGAACCCACGAGCCCTTGCAGACTACCTGATTTCGAGTCAGGCTCGTTATGACCACTTCGATACGTCTCCATATGTTTTTGTATTTTAACATAGACTTTTTTCATTTTAAAGGATGAAGGTGAAATCATGGTTTCGTTTTTAGTATCACGCATGATAAAGAAAGAACAGAAAGATGCCAATACCTTACGCTATGCGATCTGCAAACTTTTAGGCTATATCGGGATTGGATTGAATATCTTCTTATTTGTCGCAAAGTTTTTGATTGGTTATTTAGTTGGATCTGTCGCCATTAAAGGGGATGCGATCAATAACTTAACGGACTCAATGTCCAACATTGTTTCGATTTTCTCGTTTAACTTGTCCCAAAAACCAGCGGATAAAGAGCACCCCTATGGTCATGGCCGGACAGAAACGATTGCGGCCTTATTTATGGGAATGCTGATTGTGTCTTTAGGGATTGATATGTTGCAACAATCGATTGAAAAAGTACTCAATCCAGCGCCGGTTCATTTTGAATGGGCAGCGATCATCGTCTTAGGAATTTCAATTTTGACAAAGTTATATATGTATAGCTATAACCATCGTTATGGTAAAGCGTATCAATCGGATTTGTTAGAAGCCAATGCGATTGATTCCCGAAATGATGTTATGGGAACAACGCTTGTTTTAGCTTCAACTTTGATCTCTCCTTTGATCAATTATGATTTAGATGGCATTGTGGGGATCGTTGTTTCTGGGATTATCTTTTATTCCGCTTATGGATTAATCAAAGAAGTTGTTAGCACACTACTTGGTCAAGCACCATCTGAAGAAGTGGTTGAACGGATTGAAGAAATCATTCAACAAAGCCCTATGGTTTTATCGGTTCATGATATTGCGGTTCATACTTATGGTCCTCAATGCACATATGCCAGTGCGCATGTGGAAGTGGATGGAACATTAGATTTAATGGAAGTGCACACAGAAGTCGATCGCTTAGAACGAATTATCGCCAAAGAGATGAATATCGAACTCGTTACGCATGTCGATCCGGTTTTGTTGCATGATACATTAACGAAAAATCTCGATTTACGGATTCGAAATATAGTCCGTAATATTGATCCCCAATGGACTGTGCAAGATTTTAGAATCAAGAAAGATGAAAATCCGCAACATATTCATATATTCTTCGATTTAGTTGTTCCTTTTGAAGAAAAGAGATCCGCAAGTGAAATCGAACCACTCATCGCGGATGAGTTGAAAAACAAACAATATTATCGCTTGGAAATGCGTGTCGTCCATCCTTATCGCTAATCTAAGTATGACTTTAAAGTGTAATTCTCCGAATGAATCAGAAAATAAAACTGATTGGTTCGGAGTTTTTTTTGTTCTGTGTTGAAAATGGAGAAGAGAATTTGACGAAAAAAAACGGGCTTCAAAACATGAAGTCCGGTAAAGATTTAGATATCCAAATTGAATCGCTTTGTAGGCTAAAAAGAACTAAGGTTCAAGTCGTTCGATTAATTTTGGAACGAAGAAGCAAGCGATAAAGGCAACAATTCCAACAGCGATCTGCCATAAAGAAGAAACGCTCCAGTTCGTTTGGATCATGATCGCAATTGGGCTTGCGATAATTAAACCTAAAATTGCCCAATACGTATGTAATTGATAGTTTTTTAATACCCATTCAATGAGTTTAGCAATCGCATAGATACCAACAATTACGCCCAGTCCAAAAGGAATTCCCAAAATAATGCAATTGAGAAGTGCTGGGAAATCAAAGTGGATTAAAGAATCAACGGCAGTTGAAACAAGGGAAATAACAGGTTGATAGTAGCCCATTAACATCAACATCATGGATCCCGATACGCCAGGAATAACCATTGTTGCAGCGGCGATCACACCAACGAGAAATAACATGGCTAAACCACCAAAAGAAACAGTTAGTTTTGCATCAGGTCCACTGGCATTAGAGAACAATGCGCCTAGGACAACGATCGCAAAGAAAGCAAAAAAGGCAATGCCATAAGTGAAGTTGAATCCTTTGTGTTTAACGTTTTGCACAATAGGTGGAACGGATCCAAGGATCAGCCCACAAAATGCCAAGTTAGTCGCAATTGGGGCATGCACTAAAAGGAAATCAAACAGTTTAGCGAGCAGGACAATCGCAACAGCAACGCCAATAAAGATTGGCAATAAAAAGCGAATAGATTTTTTAAATTCTTTCAGTAAATGCGTGATGGAATGGATGAGTTGGTCATAAATACCCATGGCCACCATCATAGTTCCACCCGATACGCCAGGGATAATATTGGCAAGTCCAATAATCATTCCCCGAACAAGATTTAATTGAAAATGTGTTTTGTTCATAATCATATCTCCATTGAAGAACTAGGGTATTCTAACTGATTTTATAGGATAAGGCATAAAAGAAGCGAAAAAATAATATTTTTGTCCGAATTTAACATGAACAATCACTTTGAATTGATTTGAAAACCGTTTTCTTTATAATTGATTTGCGTTTATATAAAGATACTTTCTTGTTTACTAATACTAAACGGAGGACGGCATGGATATCGGAGCAAAAATACGAAAATTGCGAAAAACAAGTGGACTCACTTTAGAAGAATTGGCGAGTCGTAGTGAGCTGACTAAAGGCTTCCTTTCTCAGCTAGAACGCAACTTAACATCACCTTCAATTTCGACTTTAGAAGACGTCTTAGAAGCACTCGGAACGAATTTGGCCGAGTTTTTCCAAGAAGAACGTGATGAACAAATTGTGTTCAGTCAAGAAGATTTTTTTGTCGATGAACAAGAGGAATACACCATTAAATGGATTGTTCCAAATGCGCAAAAAAATATGATGGAGCCGATCTTATTGGATTTAAAACCAAAAGGACATTCGTATGAAATCTCCAATCATGATGGTCAAGAATTTGGTTATGTTTTAAAAGGTGTCATTCGGATTGAATTTGAAAACAAGACAAGTGTGGTCGTGCATGCGCACGAAACGTTTTATATAGAAGGCTCTTTAAGTCATCGCATTGTCAACGTCAATAAAGGCGAAGCACAACTGCTTTGGGTTTCGACACCACCGGTGTTCTAGAAAGGATAACAGGATGGAAAATGAAAAAAAGAAACTAATTCAGTTTCGCAACATCCAAAAAAGTTTTGATGATCAGATTATTTTAAAAGGAATTAATCTGGACATTTACGAAAATGAGTTCGTAACCCTTTTGGGACCTTCGGGCTGCGGAAAAACAACGCTACTACGTATTCTTGGTGGGTTTTTAGATCAAGATGAAGGTGAAATTTTGATCGATAATCAAGATATTACTAAGCTTCCCGCTTATAAAAGGGAATTGAATACGGTATTCCAAAAGTACGCCTTATTCCCAAACATGAATGTTTATGAAAATATCGCCTTTGGCTTGCGAATTAAAAAAGTCTCAAACGATATTATTGAACAAAAAGTCATGCGTATGTTAAAGCTGATCGGTTTAGAAGGCTATGAAAAACGTGAAATCACGCAGCTTTCTGGTGGTCAACAACAGCGTGTTGCGATTGCGCGTGCATTAGTCAATGAACCAAACGTTTTATTATTGGATGAACCACTGGGCGCATTAGATTTAAAGCTGCGTAAAGAAATGCAATATGAATTAAAACGAATTCAACAAGAAGTCGGCATCACATTTATCTTTGTCACTCATGACCAAGAAGAAGCTTTGACGATGTCGGATAAAATTGTCGTGATGAAAGAAGGCGAAATCCAACAAGTGGGATCGCCAGTAGAAATTTATAACGAACCTGCTAACGCTTATGTTGCAAACTTTATCGGTGAATCCAACATTATTCCAGGCCGAATGATTCACGATGAATTAGTTCGTTTTGACGAAACTGATTTTGAATGTGTCGATAAAGGTTTCCGTCCAAATGAGCCAGTCGATGTTGTGATTCGTCCAGAAGATATTTATATCGTTCCTAATGGCCAAGGTAAATTAAGTGGAACAGTGGAAAGCGTTTTATTTAAAGGCATGCTCAATGAAGTGATTGTCGAAACGGTTCCAGGTACACACGTCACTGTAAATATGCATATTACAAGTGAAAGTGCTAACCAAAATGATGATGGCCATATCCATATTTCCGGAAATAGCTTCTATCTCGATAAAGAAGATATGGAAGGCATTGAAGAAAAAGATTTAATCGCTCGTGCGGATGCGCAAGCATGGAACGATGAAACAGATGAATTAATCTCCATTGAAAAAGTGGAAACAGATTTAAAACCTGAACTTGGGGTATATTCAATCACATTTACAACAGTTGGTGGATTATCGATCACCAAAACGATCCAAGTTATCGACCAACAGGTTGTACGCAATCCAAAGAAAAACGAAGGGGTATCTGCCTTTGACTTCTTTAAATCTAAAGAAGAAATTGAAGAATCTATCGCTTTAGATACCGACTTAAAAACGTGGTCTAACGCACAAGGTTGGAAGTTAGACAACGAAGATGAAGATATTAACTTAACGGTCACTTATGATTTTGACCCAGAAAATATCGTGCCGGGTATTTATCCGATCACATTCTGGACAACAGGACGTGAATTTAAAGTTCATACAACGAAAAATGTTCATGAAGGATCTGAAGTAGGACTTGATTTTGCCCCTGAAGACATCCACGTTATGGAAAAAGAGGACTTTATCTCATGAAGACGTGGCGTCGTTTAACCATTCCTTATTTGGTTTGGGGCACTGTCATGTTACTTCTTCCTATGTTGTTGATTGTGTTTTATTCACTGATTCAACCGGGAAATGAAGTCACAACCTTTAGAGTTACATTCGCCAACTTTATTCGCTTTTTTACGGATAAAGACTTCTTATTGATTTTAGTGCGCTCGCTGACGATTGCTTTAAAAACAACATTGATTTGTTTAGTGATCGGCTATCCAATTGCGTATTGGATTAGCCGTTGCAGTGCGCGTATGCAAAACGTATTGATCATGATGATCACTTTACCAATGTGGATTAATATGCTCGTGCGTACTTATGCTTGGATTGGTATTTTATCTGAAGGTGGTCCTTTATCGGTCGTTTTAGGATGGTTTGGCATCCACACAGAAATTTTATATACGGAAACTGCAGTATTAATCGGTATGGTGTACAACTTTTTACCGTATATGATTTTACAGATCCATACGTCATTGACGAAAATGGATCCTTCTTTAGTCGAAGCTGCAAACGATTTAGGGGCATCACCATTCCAGACATTCTGGCGAGTGATTTTTCCACTCTCTTTACCAGGGGTTATTTCTGGGGTGACATTGGTGTTCTTACCTGCGATTTCGGCCTTCTTCATTCCAAAACTGCTCGGTGGAGGAAGCTGGTTCTTAATTGGTAACGTCATTGAAAACCAGTTCATCACAGTTGGGGAATGGAACTTCGGTTCCGCAATTTCTGTCATTATGGCGATGGTGATGATGTTATTAATGACTTTAGTCCGTAAAGCAGATCGCAAAGGAACTAAAGGAGGGAAAGCATGAAGAAACAAAGACGCACAACCGGCGCGCTGATCACAACGTTGGCCATGATCTTTTTCTATTTGCCAATTGTGTTCATGGTCGTGTTCTCCTTTAACAGTTCTAAATCTTTGACGCATTTTACTGGTTTTTCAATAAAATGGTATCAGCAGATGCTGCAATCACATGACATGATGAATTCTTTATACATCACGATTGTGATTGCCATGCTCGCAACTTTAATTTCAACAGTTGTTGGAACACTGACAGCCATTGGTCTTTCGTACTCTAAAAAGTTAACGAAAGCTTATGTGCAACAAATTAACGATTTACCCATGATGAACCCAGATATCGTAACCGCAATCGGTTTGATGTTGTTATTCATCACCTTCCATATTGAACGTGGTTTTATCACATTATTATTGGCTCACGTAGCATTCTGTATTCCTTATGTCATGTTGTCGGTTATGCCAAAGTTAAGACAACTAGATCCAAACTTAGCCGATGCTGCAATGGACTTAGGGGCTACCCCTTTCCAAACGTTGACGAAAGTTATCATTCCGGAAATTATTCCGGGGATCCTTTCGGGGGCAATCATTGCGTTTACGATGAGTTTTGATGACTTTATCATTTCGTATTTTGCGACAGGAAATGGAATTAAAAACTTATCGATTATGGTTTATACGATGTCCAAACGTGTAAATCCATCGATTAACGCAATTTCAACTCTATTAGTTTTATTAATTACAGTTGTTTTAATCTTAGTTAACGTTGTGCCGATCATTCGTAAAAAGATCCAAGAAAAACGAGAACAAGATCCAAACTACGAACCATCTCCACACAAGCATACAGGTAGAAACTTGTTGATTGGTGCGCTTGTCGTAACAGTCGGCTTAGTTACTTTATTTTTACGTCCAACAAGTGGCGGACAAATGTATGCTGGACAAACGCTCCATATTTATATGCCAGGTGAATATATTTCTGAAGAAATGATTACTACATTTGAAGAATATACAGGAGCAACTTTAGTGATTGATAACTTTGATTCAAATGAACAAATGTATATCAAAGTGGCCAACCATGAATCTTTTGATGTTTTGATTCCATCTGACTATATGATTCAACGCTTGATTGGCGAAGATTTATTGATGCCTTTAGATCAAAGCAAAGTGGATGAAACGATTGCACAATTGGATGAACAAGTGTGCAACTTAGCTTATGATCCACAAAATCTCTACTCGATTCCTTATTTCTGGGGAACAGTAGGAATTTCTTATGATAAAGAAAAAGTTTCTCGTGAAGAATTAGAAGCCGAAGGATGGGCAATTTTCCAAGACCCTAAATTCGTGGGCGATATCTATTTATATGATTCAGAACGTGACCAATTTATGACAGCTTTAAAATCATTAGGTTATTCGATGAATACTAGTGATGAACAACAATTAGCCGAAGCATATACTTGGTTAGAAACAATCGTAAAAACGATGAAGCCAGAAATTGTAACGGATGAAATCATCGATAACATGGCTAATGCGCGAAAAGCACTCGGCTTGATTTATTCTGGAGATGCGACTTATGTCAGCCAAGAAAACGAACAAATGGGCTTTTTCTTACCAGAAGAAGGAACCAACATTTGGGTCGATGGAATGTGTATTCCAAAATCGGCAACGAATGTCGAATTAGCGTATGAGTTTATTAACTATGCAGCGAGTTATGAAGCTCAAATGATGAACAGTTCTTATGTCGGCTATACAGCAACAAACCTTGAAGCTAAACAAGAACTTGCCCAAGGCGAATTTGAAGGTTATGAGTCCTATTCCTTTCGAAAAGGTCATGATTTAGATGAAGTGTTTGAATACAATCCAGATAGCCGTAAGACGATTGCGGATTATTGGAGCCGAATCAAAGTTGTAGCCTCCAATTCTAACTAATATTTGATTTTTCTTAGAGCGTTGATCTCTTGTGATGAGATTGACGCTTTTTTTAATAGAAAATAAGGAGATCAAAAAAAATCAAGCCAAAAAATTGCGAAAGCCGCGGGAAAAGTAGATAGTTAGTCATGAATAACATTTAAAAATAAGAAACCGCAATGCGGCTTTATGACAATACAATTGAAAGGAGCGAGTATGGAAAAAGAAACGTTTGACGTTTTAGGAATGACTTGTGCTGCTTGCCAAGCAGCGGTCAATCGCGCTGTTGTGAAAATTGAGGGAGTGAATAGTGTCGATGTCTCTTTATTATCCAATACGATGAAAGTGGAATTTGATCCCAATCAAACGGATGTCGATACGATTATTGAGGCGGTAAAAAAGGCAGGTTATCAAGCTCAAGAACAACCGACTCATCAAAATACAAACAAGACAAATGATGCGAAAAGTGAATTCGATCGGCGTTCAGCCATCATCCAAGAAGATATGAAACACCGATTTCGGGTTTTGGTATCATCTCTTATTTTATTAGCGATTTTAATGTGCTTTTCGATGTTACCGATGTGGGGAATCTTTACTTTCTTGATGGATATGAAATGGATGATGATCGATGGCATTTTTCAGTTGTTGATTTCAACGATTATTTTGGTCATCCAAAAAGATTTCTTTATTCATGGCTTTAAAACGCTATATCATCGCAATCCGAATATGGATTCTTTAGTCGCAATTGGCTCTTCGGTATCGTATTTATATGGCTTTGCCGGATTGATGCAGATGGCTTATGGCTATGGCACGATGAATCATGAACTCATTCATTCTTCGATGGATATGTTGTATTTCGAAAGTGCCGCGATGATTGTGACTTTAGTATCGTTAGGAAAATATTTAGAAGCGCGTTCGAAATCGAAAACGGGTGATGCTTTGGCCAAGCTTGTTCAGCTGGCCCCCAAAACGGCATGGGTTAAGCGCAATGATACATTTGTAGAAATTCCGGTAGAACAAGTACAAGCCAAAGATTTGATCAAAATCGTTCCGGGCGCAACGATTCCTGTAGATGGAATTGTTGTTTCAGGAACAGGGACAGTCGATCAAGCAGCACTCACGGGAGAATCGATTCCAGTTGATAAAAAAATCGGCGATGAAGTTCTGTCGGCAACGACGAACGTCAATGGCTCGTTTATTTTTCAAGCAACAAAAGTAGGTAGCGATACAACTTTGGCGCAAATTATTTCTCTTGTCGATGAGGCGGGGAACTCTAAAGCGCCAATTGCCCGTTTAGCGGATCGTGTATCAGGAATTTTCGTACCGACGGTGCTGGTGCTTTCTTTGTTGACCTTTGTGGGCTGGATGATTTTTAAACAAGACTTCACATTTGCGCTCAACTGCGCCGTGTCGGTGTTAGTCATTTCTTGTCCATGCGCATTAGGATTGGCTACCCCACTAGCGATTATGGTCTCGACAGGTAAAGCAGCGCAAAATGGAATTTTAGTCAAATCAGCAAGTGCGTTGGAGACTCTCGCCCATATTCAAACCGTTGTTCTCGATAAAACGGGCACAATTACCAAAGGAAAACCGGCGGTACGATCGGTTGTATTATTTTCAGAGGCAATCGATGAAATGGAATTATTCAAGATTGCAGCAAGCGCGGAAGCGGGCTCCGAACATCCCCTTGCCCAAGCTATTCTCGAACAAGCTCAAGCATTGAATCTTGATTTAATCGAAGCGACTGAGTTTGAAATTGTAGGAGGCCGGGGCTTAAAAGCAACGATTGCCCAAACAAAAGTTGTGGCAGGAAACTTAGCCTTTATGCAAGAACAAGGCATTGTTATTCATGAAAAAGCCGATCAGCAAGCTTTACAAGCTGCACAAGAAGGGAACACTCCTTTATATTTTGCCTTTGATGGTCAATTAGTGGGTTTGATTAATGTGGCAGATGAAATTCGCCAAACGAGCCAACAAGCGATTCATGAATTGCGCAAACAAGGCGTTGAAGTCATCATGTTGACTGGAGATAATGCCCAAACTGCTAAAGCGATTGCTCAAGACCTAGAACTCAGTGATGTGATCGCTGATGTTTTACCGACAGACAAAGAAGCAGTTATCCGCGATCTGCAAAAGCAAGGACGCAAAGTGGCAATGGTGGGAGATGGCATTAACGATGCTCCTGCATTGATGCGCGCTGATGTGGGCATTGCGATTGGGGCCGGAACGGATATTGCAATCGATGCTGCCGACATTGTTTTGATGAAAGATAATGTATTCGATGTCGTCAATGCGATTGCACTATCGAAAGGGACAATTCGCAATATTCGGGAAAACTTATTCTGGGCATTTTTCTATAACACACTGGGTATTCCAGTTGCAGCGGGATTATTCGTGCCTTATCTTGTTTTGAATCCAATGATTGGTGCTGCAGCAATGTCGCTTTCATCCATAACCGTTTGCTTAAATGCACTGCGTTTACGCCGATTTAAAGCGATTTTGCCAGACGTGAAAATCGCCCAAGCGCAAAGTGAAGTCAGCGATATGAAAGTCATTCATGAACCAATCCAACAATTGGAAAATACATTGCAAGAAGTTGATCGTCTTCAACCAGAGCGAAACGAGCCTATCGTTCAAGTGGCATTGTTTAAAGTGACAGACATGATGTGTATGCATTGTGTAGGACGCGTGAGTAAGGCATTAGAAGCTTTGGATGGCGTTTGTCAGGTGCAAGTCGACCTTGAGCAAGAAAGTGCATTTGTGGCCAGCAAAAAGCCGCTAGTAGTCGAAACGATTGCCAATTTGTTGGAAAAACTGGGTTATCCAACGATTCAAAATGAATACTGGAAAACGATTGATTTGAATCTAAATCCTCACTTACTCGATCAAGCAGTGCTCAAAGATATTCTCGGGCAACAATTGGATCAGGCAAGTGCCTGGCGGGTAATTGATTTTGAAAAAGGAGTTTTATCCTTTAGTATTCAAGATGAAAATGATCCAAAACAAATTGCAAGCCAAATTCAAACAGGGCTAGACAATTTGAACAATCAGAAAGAAGGACAAAAGATGATTTTAAAAATTGAAGGAATGAGCTGCCCTCATTGTTCAGCTCGTGTAGAAAAAGCATTAAAAGCCGTAGCGGGTGTACAAAATGTAGTCGTGAATTTAGAACAAGCCAATGCGGTTGTGGAAGGCGAAAACATTGATGTGAAAACACTTGTTCATGCCGTTACGGAAGCAGGTTATTCTGTTAGTGCGATCGATTAATTAAAAAAAGCGCGAATATTCGCGCTTTTTTTAATCGTTAATTGAGTTTGATGTACGATGATCAATTTGATTCTGAAACGTTCGAATCTGTTTGCGAACAGTTTCATCTTGATCGCTTAAGAGATCTAAAATCTCATGAGCATGATTGAGATCATGAATAGCGTTTTGATCACGATTTAAAGCAATATAGACTTCAGCTCGTTGAATATAGAGAAGAGCTTGAATGCGATGCACACAACGCTGATTTTCTAAAATTCGACAAGGCTTGCGTAATGCCAATAAAGCTTCTTTATAGTATTGTCCATCAAATAGTTCTCTGGCATCTTTCATTCCCCGAACAATTTGATGATATTCTCGATTATTGAGCTGATCCGGCATTTGATTTACTGTTTAAAGAAAGATGGATCGAATAAAACAATGTCTTGGGCAGCTAATGATTGAGGCACATCAATCAAGCGTTGGTTAGATGAGCCACGGAATTGTAAAGATAAATCTTTTAATTCTTCAACGAATGGGCCATCGATTAAAACATCGATATAGGACAACATTTCGTCAGTCCAAGGCGTATGGCATTTGCCACCTTCTAATAAATCTTGGTCAAGAATATAACCAGTATAAACCCAAATATCTTTATCGGGGAATTGTTTTCGGACAAGGCTTAATAAAGAACAAACTGTTTCTTGGTTGGCAATCTCGAATGGATCTCCACCTAAAACGGTTAATCCTTGGATGTATGAAGGACAAAGCGCCGTTAATATTTCTTGTTCCGCTTCTTTTGTGAAAGGTTTTCCGTAATCGAAATTCCATGTTTCAGGTTGGAAGCAGCCTTTACAATGATTTAAACAGCCAGAAACAAATAAAGAAACACGTACACCATTTCCGTTTGCGATATCAAAGTGTTTGATTTCACCATAATTCATAATTGGATTCCTTCCTTTCGTCGCTAATGTCACAATCATAGGTTTTATTTTATGCGAAATCAAATTCATTGGTAGCCATTTGCAACAAATGGTCAAAATCTAGCGGATGATTTTGCGAATGCGTTGAGGAAAGAAAAAATAAAATTTATCTGTGCTTTTTTTTCGCTAGTCATCAATTTTATGATTAAAATATTAAAATAAACAGAAAGATAACGAATGGATTTAGAAAGTTTGAATCCATGCACTCGCAAAATGAAATTGAAAAAGAAAGGAGAACGGATAGATGTATAAAATTTACAACTTAAAAAGTAATGAGAATGTAGAAGTCAGCGCACAAGCCGGACTGTTTACCGTACTAGAAGTGCAAGATACACCGAAAACCAAACTCTCCAAAACGAATGCATCTGTGATGGACGTTTGGGCCGAAAATATGCTTCGTCATGAAAAACGGCAACTTATTGCTCAACTTGTGGATAGTGAAATTGCCTTGGGTGAAAATTCACTTTCGTGGATGGTTGGCGAATGTTCAATCATTCCCGAAGAAAGTAGTCGTTTTAATTTAAAGCCTATTCTCAATAAAGCAGAAAATAGCCGTTCAGGACTCATCCGCATTAAAGGCAATGGAACGATTGCCCTCAAACCTATTGCAGACCATTTAATGCTTGTCAACATGCGAGATTGGCAAGAAGGATTGATCTGCGATCGAGATCGATTTGAAGCGAGTGAAGGTCAAATTAAAGTTTCATGCGAATTGACAACGTCAATTCCATCTACACACAATCCCAATCAAGAGCTTCAATATATCTCATTTGTTGGGCCGGGAATTGTAGCAATTCGCATTCCTTGTTTGAGCTCACAACTCGTATTAGTTGAAATTGAACAAGATGAGCTTCGCGTTGAAGGGGATCATGCAATGGCGTGGTCAAAAACACTTGAGTTTTCAGTAAGTGAAGAACAATCGGATGTTGCACAAGCAATTAAGCGGGTACAAATTTTTAAAGGGACCGGTAAAATTTTACTCTCGTTAGTAAACTTGATAGAAAAAAATACAATTCCATAAGATTTGAGTGACTAAGCAGTTTAAAAAACGATGATTTTTAAAATATAAATGCAATTAGATTGTTTCTGAATACATTTCAAATTAGAATAAGAATGAAGAAGGATTTGTTTAAAACAAATAATAATGACATAGGGGGAAAACAAATGATACCTAATGGCTTGACTAGACGTGAAAGTCAAATAATGACCATTCTGTGGAATAGTGAACGACCACTTTCCGCTGCTGAAGTTGTTGCAATTGCACCAGAACTCAGCAAAAATACAATTCAAATCGTATTAAAAAAACTCTTAACTCTTGGTTATGTAGAAGTTGCTGGATTTACTTACAGCAAAAATGCATTAACGAGAACATTTAAACCAATCATTGAACAGAGTGAATATTTAATTGGCACATTGAGCGAAAAAACAGCACTTGATGTAACAAAAGCATATATTTCTAAATCTGAATCTTTAGAAGAATTAGAAGAAATCGCACAACACGTTCAAGCACGTTTAAACGAACTCAAAAAATAGATAAAAATAAAAGATCAAAAAAGGCAAGCAGGCGGGCTTGCCTTTTAATTTGAACTTTTGGACGTAAAAAAACGGCCAACTTTAAAGAGTGACCGTTTAAAACGCATTATTTTTTAGTGATTCTTTTACGAGCGAAGAAGACTGCACCTAGAACAACAAGAGCACCAACGAGTAAGCCAACCATTGACCACATATTTGTTTCCGTTGATGTATGTGGAGTTCCTGCTTTAACCGAGAAACGAGCACTTAAAGATTTCTTCATGTTTCCGGTATTCACATCCATCTGGATTTTTTCGGATTGGGCTTTGCTGCCATCAATTGGGAAGACAAGTTGAACAAGGGAGTCTTTTTTGACTTTGTTAAGCTGTTCTTCCGTAAGTGTAACTGTTGCACTTTTTAATTTGCTTCCGGACATGGAAGTTTTTACGTCAGGATTAATCGCAACGCCATCGATTGTGAAAGAAGTTGGTTTTTGTAAAGCTGATCCTTCAACTTGATCAAAGCCTAAAACGAATTCACTTGGGCGATCAGATAATGTGATTTTGACAGTCCAAGTTTGTGCTTCGTGAGAATAATCGTGAGAAGCTTTGAATGTTACGTCATTTGGATTTCCTGGAGTATAAGGCATTTCAGCCGTTTCAATGGTGAATGTTTCTTTGCTGTGAACATCTTGATTGAGTGCTGTTGTCGTGATATCTACTTTTCCCGCATCGCGTTTAACGCTAAATACAGCGCGAATTGTATCGGTATTGGAGAAGTTTTCTAATGCCGAATCACGAACGAAGAGCTGATAGCCTTCAGGGGATTTTAAGTACATGACACCTTGATCAAATAAACCTTGTTTACTTGCAAGTTCGTTGAATTGATTGATGTCTAAATCTTCAAGAGAGATGTTCGTTAAATCGATTTGGGAAAGATTAGCTTTTGTTAAATCGATTTGTGTTTGACCGAGTGTTAAAGAAGTCAATTCTTCAAAAGCACTTGGTTTTGTTTCAACAGTGATTAAAGAGATGTTTTCATCTTTCGCTATTTCTGGATTCAAAGCGAGAGGTGCATCCATTTGATCATCTTCATGGATAAAATCAAATTCAGTTGTTGTTTGTTCAGAAGTTGTAGAATCTTCAACTTTTTCTGTTTCTTGGATGATTTTTACAGATTCTTTTGTTTCATCAGCAGGAGTTTGGGTTGCGATATTTCCTTTGATGTATTCCATTGGTGGCAGAATATCGAGTGTCCAAACACTGTTGGCTTGATCCCAGTTTGTGGAGAAGCTGAATTGATGATCTTGATCAGGAGTTAGCGTTTCATTGATCAATTGTTGACCTTCTTCTCCTTGGAGATGGATTCCAGCTTTGAGAGTTAATGTCGTTTTGGTAAAATCAATATCTTTTGTATTGAAGGTTACAGTAACTTTTGAACCAGCAGGAATTTTGTCATGTGGAATCGTTAAGTTGACAGATTTAGTTGTAGCAGAAGATTCATTGTTTGTATCTTCGGCGCTTGCTTGCACGTCAACTGTTGTATCTGTTTCGACTGCGATTTTATCAGATGCCGTAATTGTGAATGGAGTTGCAGGAGATGCTTCACAAACTAATGTATAGACAAGATCTTTTTTCAGATTGTTCTTCACTGTAAATGTGCTAGTCATCACACCAGTGTTTTTGTCGAGAACGAAGTGTTTGTCGGCTTCGTTTTTAACAAATTGAACATCGTTGATTGTTGCTTCCTGATGATTAGAGGAGTTACTTGTCTGAGCGTGATCTTCAGCAAAGATAGGGGTAGCAAATACAGGAGTTGCGACCATGCACATCGACAAGGCAAGAGATAATAGGCGTTTTGATTTTTTCATAATCTTTGGTACCTTTCTGAATTCTTGACCAAGCAAGAAAGTGAGTTTTTTATGCGTTTTGCATGTGATCAAAAAAGTCGTTATCATCCTTATTTTAGTGAGTTGAATTGAGCATTGTCAATTTAAGCACAAAAAGCCAAGGCGTCCTATACGGAATAGAGCGGATTGAAAAAGAGAAAGCGATTCACGGATCAAAAATGACTTATTTTTTGTTGTTGGCGCTTGGTTTTTTATCGCGATATAAGAACATCGTAAATGTACCGGCTGCGATCGTTTCATCGTTTTCGTCGTATACGCGAACTTCATAAACACCAGTCGTTCGACCGGAGTGAAGTGTTCTCGCTTCGGCATACATCATGCCCGCACGACCTGGGTGAATGAAGTTTAATGAACCATTCAGCGTTACTGCATCAGGAGCATTGGTCATGGCGCAAATTCCACAAGCTGTATCGGCTAAAGAATAAATTGCACCACCATGGATGTAGCCATAGAAGTTTAATAAGCGTTGATCGGCATTTAGTTTGGCGATGACGTGGTTTTCTTCGATTAACTGCATGCGCATTTCAGAGTCTTTTAAAAATTCGTTATAAATATTGACACGATCGTAAAGTTCTTGAAAAGGTTGGGACATATGAGTTTCTCCTTATTTTTTGAGTATGGACAAGAAAAGATAAAAAGGATCAGTAATGTATCGAATCTCAGTCTTGCGAGGATGTATTTTAACTTTTTAGAGCGAATTGTGGGGAAAACTCTTTAAAATTCGTTACAATCAGCAAGCATAATTTCAATTTTTTCAAGATTCTTAATCTATTATTCTTTTTTCGATAGAATATTATATCTAGATCGATAGCGAATGAAAAACGATAAACGATCTATTCACATAAAGATTGTATCTAACTCTTGAACAAGAAATACGAAAAAGGCGTAAAGAGTTTGAGTATAGGAGGAAGTATGGATATTTTTTATTGGGTGATTGCGCTGATGCTAATCGGGATGGGTGGCTTTGTTGGTTACTCCAACTGGAAAATCTATTTTGCGGCGCGTCAATTGCGTGAACGTTTCTTAAAAACACATGAGAATGCAAAAGTTATTAAAATGAGCATGACTAAAGTATGGATTTATGTCCTTGTTTTACTCGTCGGTTTTGGTGTGGGTGTTTTCCTTCTCATGAGTCCAAATGCAAAAATCACAGGATCCTCTGCATTGGCAAATGGAATGGTCTACATCGGTTTAGGTGTTTTCGCTCTCGCTATGGTAGGAGAAGCACTCATGGATGGCCAAATTATTGCGACTGAGGATGCATTTGTTTTTGAAGATCAATTGATCCGTTTCAAAAACGTGCGTAACGTGGATGTTCAAAAAGGCTTCTTTAAAACAAGTATGTTGTTTTTGACACAGTCTAAAGAAATGCCAGTTGCCAAAAATACAGCCATGAAAATTCAAGAATTGTGGCTAGAATGGAAAAAAGAACGTAAAGAAACTGCACATACATCAAGAAAAGAACGTCGTGCTAAAGCTCGTCAAGAAAGAGGACAATAATGAGAAAACTTGTTCTTTTTGGCGAAGGGAACTTTGGACCCGCTTTGCTGGAAAGTGCATTGACGATTTCGAATGGTCAAGCGGATGCAAATACATTCGCCTTAGATGGAACGGATGTTTTGAAATTTCGCCGGAATTTCGAATCTGTTTGTAATACGGTCTACAACAAAGACTCCTTGTTGCTGCTCAGTGATTTGTCGACGAGCAGTGTTTCGCAAGAAGCTTGGCTCGTTTTGGAAAAAAGAGACTTGTTGAATCGAATGCTCTTCGTTTCTGGTGCAAGTGTACCAACGGTAATGGCGGCATTAGCGTACAAAGATGAAGTAGAAACGGATGAGGAATTAATGAAAGTATTAGGAGCGCAAACGAAATCAAGTTTGATTTTCTTTGGTTCTTAAACGATCAAAAAAATAGATCAAAATGAGATTAACGATATTGTGTAAGTGCAATGTCGTTTTTTTCTCTATTCAAAAAGAGGACAACAAGGAAATGGGTGGGAAGATGAAGTTGGGCACTTCATGCGTGATCTTTAGAGCGGAGTTGTATGTTGAAGGGAGGGAAAATCATTGACTCTTTTTAGAAAATGAATCGAGAATGAAGATCTTACATGAAAATGAACAACAACAAACGAATCATAAAAAGTGCTTACATCTTGATTAAAGAAAATTAAAGGAAATCAAAAATTTGATCATCTTTCAAAAGTGTAAAGAGGCATAGGTTTACCGTGCATAATGAGAATGCTAAAATTGCTCAAAATGAAGGGTATGGAGGGATAAACGATGAATCCAAAAGAAAAATATAAGATTACAATGTTTTCAAGTGCTGGTGCCGTCGCCGGTCAAGGTGTAGGAAGCGCTTATGAAGAACAAGTGAATCTGATTCAAACCGGAGCATCGGATTTATTCGAGGTGACTATTAATAAATGGGCTTCTGATCCAGATATTCAACATTTCCATACAATTGATCCAGGCTTCATGTTGCGAATGAAAAGAAAAAATTCGGTTAACATTGCTTACTGTCATTTTTTACCGGAGACTGTGACAGAATCTTTAAAATTTCCTAAACCACTTTTACCGGTGATCAATAAATATATCATTGATTTTTACAATCTTGCGGACCAACTCGTCGTTGTTAATCCATCTTTTATAGATGAATTAGTGAAATATGGCATCGATCGCGATAAAATTACGTATATACCAAACTTTGTTTCCAAAGAAAAATTTCATCCATTAGGAAAAACAGTACGAAATGAATGGCGAGATCGTTATGAAATTGATCGAGATGCATTTGTTGTTTTAGGGTGTGGCCAAGTTCAGACGCGAAAAGGCGTTCAAGATTTTGTCAAAACAGCAACCATGTTGCCGCATATTCAATTTGTTTGGGCAGGGGGATTCTCCTTTGGCCCAATGACAGAAGGATATGATGAATTAAAAGCGATTATGGAAAACCCACCTAAAAACGTGACCTTTACAGGAATTGTAGATCGCGAGGATATGGTGAATATTTATAACATGGCAGATGTTTTATTTATTCCATCGTTTAACGAACTATTCCCGATGACGATTTTAGAAGCGATTAATTTCAATATTCCGCTCGTTTGTCGCAATCTGGATTTATATCAAGATATTTTGTTTGATAGCTATCAAACTGGCGAAAATAATGACGACTTTGCCCATATTATTCAAATGTTAATGGACGATACGCAAAATTATAAATATTGGAGTAAGAAAAGCGAACAGCTTTCCAACTTCTATTCAAAAGAACATGTTTTGGACATGTGGAAAAAGTTTTACGTTGAATCTTGGGAAAAGAAGTTTAAAGACGTAAAGGAAATAGACGATGCAGTCGAGTAAAAAGAAATATGTTTTAAATATTCTCGTTATTTTAGCGATCACCGCTATTGCCATGTACTTCTCGTTAAAAGATAACTTTGTCGCCATTGTTGATGCAATCCAATCAATGCCATTTCGATCATTGATTTTAATTGTTTCTTGGGGATTGTTGATCAATGTTGTAGTTGGCGTCGCTTATTTTTTATTAGGAAAACAATATAAAAAAGGATATTCTCCACTAGGGGGCATTATTGTCGCATTTGTAGGAACGTTTTTCGCTGGAGTGACTCCTTCTTCAACTGGGGGTCAGTTTGGACAAGTATATGTACTGAAAAAGCAAGGCGTTTCCTATAGTGATGGTCTGAGCTTATTATGGGCGGATTTCATTATTTATCAAACGACAATGATGATTTATGTCACCATTTTATTTGTGTTGCGATTTACGCAATATGTCGACTTAAACGCTTGGGTTTGGCTTGTTGCAGTAGGTTATCTCGTGAATGTTGTTGTAATTTTAGCGTTATATACGATGGCATTATGTCCAAATCTGTATATATGGCTATCGGAAAAATGCGTTAAAATTTTAGGGAAACTCCATATCATTGCCAACCCAGAACAACAAGTGACCATTTGGAGTGAAAAGGTTCGTGGCTTCACCCGTGAAATTAAACGCTTATCGCATAACTGGAAATTAATTATCCAGGTTGCTTTGGTCAATGTTGTCCGTTTAACGTTATATTTTTCGCTTCCTTTTGTGGTCAGTCGGGCATTGGGGATTGCTTTGCCTTGGAATAAATTGATTGACACAATCGCTTTAGCTTCTTTTGTAACGATGGCCAATGCATTTATTCCTTTACCGGGAGCAAGCGGAGGAACAGAGATGTTCTTCGCAATGCTGTTTACCGCCATGTTAGATCCATTGACGGGTGCAGTATTATTATTATGGCGACTTTCTTCATATTACTTGCCAGTTATGACCGGAGCGCTAGTCTTCCTTTTATTCAAAAATAGTGAAGATCGCAAAAAGAAGATTGTCCAATCACAAATTGACTAATTAGAAAATGAAGAGTCTAGCCTGCCTGTTTTGTGCTCTTTACTTTAGCACGATCATGGGCAGGTTTTCTTATTGAGAAAAGCGGTTGTGTTGAAAAATAGAGCAAGATCAGCCAAACTACATCTAAAGATGGACGAATAAAAGATCAATCAATAAGGGGAAATCCCGAATTATTTCTATAAATATTCCCGTTCTCAATCAAAATAGAACGACTAGATAAGGAGAAAGAGCATGCGAGTTGGATTAGTTACAGACACCTATCTTCCAGATATCAATGGCGTAGTTAGCTCGACAGTCACTTTGCAGAATGCTTTAACCAAAGCAGGACATGAAGTATTTGTGATTACGAATCATGCCGGAGTGAATGTTGATTTTCAAGATCATATTTTGCGTTTTCCGGGTATTCAAATTAAAAGCTTTTACGGCTATAAAGTTTCATCCCCTATTAATATCCGGACGAAATCTTATATTGAAGCGATGCATCTCGATGTGATGCACTTACAGACGAATTTTGGTGTCGGCATTTATTGCCAACATCTTGCCCATAATCTTGGTATTCCTTTAGTGAATACGTATCATACGATGTTTACGGACTACACCCATTACATTAACCCAAGAGGATATGCGGGAATTGAAAAAGTATCCGTTGATGCGATCAAAGCCGCAAGTCGAACGGTTTGTAATAATACGCAAGCTGTTATTGCTCCAAGCCAAAAAACGAAAGAAGCGTTGCTTGATTATGGCGTGTTGGCGCCGATTTATGTTGTGCCAACGGGGTTGGATTTAGATAAATTTACCGAAGTGAACCTCGAAGATCCACGTCTTCAAGACATTCGCAATCGCGTTACAACCGATCCACAAGCGACTATTTTAGTTTTCATCGGCCGCTTAGCGAAAGAAAAATCGCTAGATATGCCAATTCAGGCGATGGCCATAAGCAAAGATCCACATTTACACTTAGCCGTTGTGGGGGCCGGACCGGATGAAGATTATTATCGAGATTTAGTGACCTCTTTACATGTGGAAGATCGCGTTCACTTTTTAGGGAAAGCAGCACCGGCTGACATTGCTTATTTTTATAGTGCTTTTGATGCTTTTGTTTCGGCTTCTTTATCCGAAACGCAAGGAATGACCTATTTAGAAGCGATGGCCTGTGGCAAGATGGTCTTCGGGCGTCGGGATGAAGTATTAGAAGAATTGCTTTTTGAAGGGGAAACGGGATTCTATTTTGATTCAGCAGAAGAATTGTTAGAAAAAGTTGAGCAATTTAAAGCTTTATCGATGGAACAAAAAGAACAATGCCAACAAAAATGTCGCGAAAAGATTTTACCGTTCACCGCAGAAACATTTGCGTATGCTGTAGAGCGTGTGTACGCTCAAGCGATTGATGATTATTCAAAAACCTATGAAGTTGAAAAAATCTCATTTGCGGGCGATTTTGCGTTTTTGTCGTTAGATGTCGATTCTTCAAAAGAGCCTGTGAAAATCATCATGCCTTTAGATGATTTCTTTGAATGGAAAATTGCTGTTCATACGAAACTAGATGTCTATATGGTTAAGAGTTATTTAGACTTATATAGTTTCTATTGGTGTATGTATCGGGTGATGCAGCGCTTGGTTAATCGCGATATGACGCGTCGCCAAGTCGTTGACTATTGCATTCGCAAACTAGAAGCGCCAGCAATGGTCGCCAATCAAGTAGCCGATGAACTAGAAGCCTCCAATCGGATTAATGATCGCCAATATGCGATGGATAAAGCAGACTATTATCAATCGGTGGGCTATTCCAAACGCCAAGTGGAAAAGAAATTATATAATGCTGGAATTTCTCTAGAATATATTCATGAAGCTTGTGAAGAATTAAGTCCGGAAAGAGAATTGGTGAATGCTAAACAAATGGCTAAACGCCTGGCAAAATCACTAAAAGCGCAATCTGTACGTCGTCAGCGCCAGATGATTATGTCGAAACTCGTATTGAATGGCTATACACCAGATGAGGCAAGAGAAGCAGCCGAAGAATTAGAATTTACAGAAGATCACGATCAAACAGAATTGCTTCGCGCCTATAAAAAAGCACGCCGTATGTATGGCGGCAAAGATCCAGAAACCCAGAAGATGAAAATTCGGACGTATTGTTTACGGCAAGGGTTTAGTCGTGATGAAATTGATGAACTCATGGAAAGTGAGACGCTATGATACAAGATTTACAACAAGAAGGAAAAGTCGTACTGCCTTGTTTGATTACAAAATCAGATGTGGGTAGAACGGCCAAAAACGCACCGTATATCTCTTTGATTTTGGAAGATTGTACGGGGAGTTTAGATGCAAAATATTGGAATGTCAGCGAAGAAGAAGCCAAACTTTGGAAAGTGGGCATGATCGTCGAAGCAAGCGGCGATTTAATTCGCTATCGCAACGCTTGGCAACTTCGCGTTCGCTCGCTCAAACAAATCGAGGGCAATCCAATCGACTATGTGCGCAATGCACCAATTGAACATGAAAAACTCAAACGCGATGTCTATGAACTGATTGCACATATGACTAATCCGGTGATCAAAGATGTCGTGAAAGAGTTGATTGCCATGAATGAAGAACAATATTTCACATACCCAGCAGCGGTACGTAACCATCATAATTTTCCAGGTGGTTTAGCTTGGCATTCTTTTTCTATGGCCCAATTGGCTCTCTCTGTTTTAAAACAATATGAATGGCTCGATTACGACTTGTTGATCGGGGGAATTCTCATTCACGATATTGCGAAAGTTGCTGAATATTCCGATCCAATTTTGCCTGAATATACTGTTCAAGGAAATTTACTTGGCCATATTTCGATGGCGAGCAATTTGATTGACCGCGTAGCTGTCGCTCTTGATGTGGAAAATAGTGAAGAAGTGATGTTGTTAAAACATATGGTTCTTTCCCATCACGGCAAATATGACTACGGATCTCCGGTTTTACCGATGATTGCGGAAGCAGAAGTCCTTACATTGTTGGATAATCTTGATTCACGACTATTTATGATTCACGAAACGCTCAATGAAACAGCGCCAGGGACAATGGGACCTAAACAATTTGCGCTAGATGGACGCATGTTTTATCGCAAGACGTGGGAAGATCGAGAAAATCAGCCGATCAAAAAGAATCTTGAAACCAATCAATAGAAAATGATTGAGTTACATGAGAAGAACAAAATGAAAAAAAGGGGATGTTTACGCATGGTGACGTCCCTTTTTGCGTGGTTTTGTATAATATAGTTCAATGGAAAGCTCGTTCCATAAACAAGCAAAAAACCAATACAAGCTATGTATTATCGAATAAAGTGTAAATAAGGAGAACGAAAATGAAAGTAGGATTTGTATCACTAGGATGCTCCAAAAACCTCGTCGACTCAGAAGAAATCATGGGCATGCTCAAAGCAGCAGGTCACGTTTTAGTAGGCGATCCTCGTAAAGCGGAAGCGATCATCATCAATACGTGCGGATTCATCAATCCCGCTAAAGAAGAAAGTATTTCAACCATTTTTGAAATGACACGTTATGCGCAAAAGATCATCGTTGTTGGCTGTTTAGCGCAACGCTATGAACAAGAATTGCGCGAACAAATTCCAGAAATTAGCGCAGTTGTGCCCATTCGCGATTACGATAAATTGCCACAGATTTTAAAAGAATTATTAGAACAAGATCAAGTTGTTCCTTACTGCAAAGCGGATCGCACAGTTTCCGGCAATCCATGGAGCGCTTATGTCAAAATCAGTGATGGCTGTTCTAACCATTGCGCCTTTTGCGCAATTCCACTCATTCGTGGCGAACAAGTCAGCAAGACTATCGAAGACGTAAAAGAAGAAGTGCAATTTTTAGCCGATAAAGGAGCGGTAGAAATTACTTTAATCGCTCAAGATACGACAAAATTTGGCTTGGACAATTATGGTCAACTCAAAATGGCCGAATTACTTCGAGCATTAGAAGACGTTGAAAACGTGCATTGGATTCGTCTTTTATACATGTATCCAGATGAAATCGAACCAGAATTGTTGCAGGCGATGAAAGAAAGCACAAAAGTTGTGCCTTATTTCGACATTCCAATGCAACATGCCAACAATCGTTTACTCAAGAAAATGAATCGTCGTGGAACAAAAGAAGATGTTTTAGCGCTCACGAAAACAATTCGAGAAATGTTCCCGAAATCCGTTTTAAGAACAACGATTATCGTTGGGTTCCCAACAGAAACAGATGAAGACTTTGAAGAATTGATCGACTTTATTCAAGAAGTACGTTGGGATCGTTTAGGTGCGTTTGTGTTCTCACAAGAAGAAGACACTCCAGCCGCAAATTTAGAAATGGATGTCGATGAACAAGTGGCTCAAGCACGTTTGGATCGATTAATGAGTATTCAAAAACAAATTAGCTTAGAAAACAATAAACAACGAATTGGTTCGACTTTAGAAGTGTTGGTCGAAGAAAAAGAAGCGTTTGCGAATCGTTATCACGGTCGTTCCTTTGGGGATGCACCGGATGATGTAGATGGCGCAGTCATCTTTACGAGTGAAAAGCCAATTGAATTAGGAACATTTGTCAATGTGAAAATTACCGATGCAACACAATACGATTTAATTGGGATTTGCGAATAAGAAAAGGAGCCTAAAACATGAAATTATATTGGGCAAAAATCAAAGAAAATGCCATCGTGCCCTCACGTCGCCTCGAAGATGCGGGGTATGATTTATATCCTTGTTTTGAAGAAGATGCACTGGAAATTCCACCATTACATACAGTGATTGTCCCAACCGGGATTGCGAGTGCCTTTGATCCAGAATATGTCATGGTGATCAAAGAAAGAGGCAGTACAGGGGTTAAAGGAATGTCCGTTCGCGCCGGAGTGATGGATTCGGGATATCGTGGCGAATATTTAATTCCGATCACAAACGTGAATGATAAACCTTTAAAAATCATCAAAAAAGAAGCGCTCGAGCAATTGAGTGAAGAACAAAAAGCGCAATTCATCGCGTATCCATATGAAAAGGCATGCGCTCAAGGGGTGCTGTTGAGAATGCCGCAACTTGAAGAAGAAGAAATTTCTTATGAACAGCTCAAAGCGATCTCTTCCTTACGTGGTGAGGGTCGTTTAGGCAGTTCGAACAAATAGTTCGATTTGTCAAAAATGAAAACGTGAGCAACTGTAGCTCTTTGAAAATACTGGAAACGAAAAGTAGATCTTTGGACAATAACAGTGGAAATGAAAATTGGATGGAGAACAGAACGAATGATTATTTTTGGAACGGATTTTGATGGGACATTATATTTTCACGATCGCGAAGAACAGATTCAATCAGTAGATGTTGAAGCAATTAAAAACTTCCAAAAGACAGGAAACTTATTTGGATTAGTCACTGGTCGGGGAACGGCGATGTGGAAAGATGTGGAAGTGAAGTTAAAGGATAAAGTCCAATTTGATTTTAGAATTCACTCCAATGGAGCTTGTATTCTAGATCGCGATGGAAATGCCTTGTTTAAACAATATATTCCTGAAGATGTTTTTCGGACGGCTTTTGAACATGGAAAACATCTTGAATTAGTTTTCCATGCTGAAAAAGAGCTGTATGTCCTGAATGTTGGTGAATTTGATAATTTTGAAGGTGTGCGTTGCATTCATTCGATTGATGAAATGGAAGCAGATGAAGTATTTGAAATTTCATTTCGCGCGGATAACCCGAAAGGACAACAATATTTAGAATATTTACGGACAGTTCCAGGTTTGGAAATCGCTGCCAATGCCGAGTTTGTAGATGTTATGGCTAAAGGAATGACCAAAGGTTTTGGTGTAAAGAAAATGTTAGAACTGACGCATCAAAGCGGCATGACTTGTGCAATTGGGGATTCCTATAATGATCAGTCAATGTTAGAACAGACGGATTTGTCGTTTACTTTTCCGACTTCTCCACAAGTGGTTCAAAACAGTGCTGATCGTATTGTTGAGAACATTGCGCAAGCATTAGACTACGTGATCCAAACGCAAAATTAAGATAAGAAAATGTCACATTACTTTTTGGTGTGACATTTTTTTATGGGGAATTCGCTTTTTGAAGCTTCTGTAAAATCGGTTGACTCTTCAAATTAAAGCGATAAAATCGAACGAGGCCTCAATCCGATCAGAAAAATTTGGGTGGATTGAGCTGAAAAAATTCATGACTCTTCGTTAAAGCGTAGGAGATTCTCGAAGAAGAAGTGACGAAGGGAGATAGAATGGAACAAACAAAACAAATGACGGGCAATAAAATGGAATCAATGCCCATTCGCCAATTGGTATTATCGATGTCGATTCCGATTGCGATTTCAATGTTAATTCAGGCGCTATATAACTTTGTGGATAGTGTCTTTGTAGCCAACTACTCCGACCAAGCATTACTTGCGGTATCACTTTGTTATCCAATTCAAACGATTATCGTTGCATTTGCGGTCGGAACGGCAGCAGGCTTTAATACGGTACTTTCGCGAAGCTTAGGTGCAAAACAAAAACAAAAAGCAGACCAAATTGTTTTACATGGCTTGTTTTTATCTATTGTGAATGGACTTGTGTTCGCTTTGCTTGGCTGGTTTGGCTCGGAATGGTTTATGGGCTTATTTACACAATCGGCCCAAGTTATTTCTCAAGGAGTGATTTATTTGCGCGTTTGTACACTAATGTGCACGTGCATCTTTATCCAAATCACATATGAGCGAATTTTGCAAGCAGCGGGTGATGCAATGGGCAATATGATCATGCAAGGTGTTGGGGCTTTGATAAATATTATTCTTGACCCGATCTTCATTTATGGTTGGTTTGGCTTTCCAGCAATGGGAATTTTAGGTGCAGCGGTTGCGACGGTAACCGGACAAGTGATCGCAATGCTCACGGGCATCTGGATTGTGCAAAAGAAAATTCATATTTTCGACATTCATCCAACACAATTTAAATTGTCACCCCACTTAATTAAAGAAATTTATCAAGTAGGAATTCCGGCAATTTTGATGCAGTCGATTATGAGCTTTATGTCTTTAGCGATGAATGCCGTATTGGGTGTTTTTAGTGAAGTCGCTATTTCGGCATTCAATGTCGTTTCTAAACTGCAGCAGATTGTCTATATGATCGTTTCTGGTATCACCAACGCGCTAATCCCGATTACGGCATATAACTATGGTGCAGCTAATAAACAACGTGTATTGGATGGAATTCGCTTTTCGTTACTCATTGCGACAGTAGTGGCAGCGTGTGGAACGGTTTTATTTGAATTGTTCGCTTCGCAATTTCTGACTTTGTTTGGTCACGATGCAAACATGCTTGCGATTGCGACGCCAGCATTACGAATTGTTAGTTTAAGTATGATTTTTGCGGCGATCACGATGGTGCTTTGTGCGGCTTATCAAGCAGCAGGAAAACCAAAAGATTCTTTAGTGATCACTTTGATTCGCCAAATTATCTTGTTATTACCTTTAGTCTGGGTATTTGCGATGATGTTTGGCATTCAACAATGTTGGTGGGCTTATCTCATTGCGGAAGGGGCAGGACTTGTTTATGCGCTTGTGCATTGGAGAAAGCTTCAAAATAACTTACCAGATAAAACAAAAGCTTAAAACTAGATTTAATCCCTTGGAGAACTGTTTAAAAAACAAATAGTGATTCAAGGGCTTTTTTTATTTGGCGACAATAGATCAGGAACAATTGAAATAACGTGTAAATTAGGCTTTTTTACGCACGGAATACAAATGGTCTTGTTTCGATTTGGTTTAGAGAAGAAATGGAAGAAAGAGGGGCTAGAAAGGGTGTAATCATCGAATTGAACGGAATACATTTGTTTAATGGTGAATATGAAGGTGGATTTTGCATGAATAAGGCAAATGGTAAAAAGAATAAAAGAAAAACGCCATGATCGATGATCATGACGTGGATCTTTATAGTGGCGGAGAAGCAGGGATTCGAACCCTGGCGCCGCTTGCACGACCTACCGGTTTTCAAGACCGGACCCTTCAACCACTTGGGTACTTCTCCATATTTGGTGGCTAGGGTGAGACTCGAACTCACGACCTTCCGGGTATGAACCGGATGCTCTAGCCAACTAAGCTACCTAGCCAAATATATTAGAAAGATTGAAATGGTCGGGATGACAGGATTTGAACCTGCGACCCCTTGCACCCCATGCAAGTGCACTACCAAGCTGTGCTACATCCCGATGTGCAATTTGTTCCTAATGCATGAAAGATTATAACAAACACTTTCAAAAAAACAATACAAAAATAAAAACAATTTTCTTGAGGAGATGAACGACATAAAAATGGAATCAAAACCCTGGTTTTAGGGATGTTAAAAAAGGGTGAAAGAAAAATAAAATCAATGTTTGACATTCTGCAAAGATTTGTTATTATAACGAGGCAAGTTCCAAGAACAATTCATCGTCAAACGAGCTGATGAAAAAAGTGAAATTAACACTTGCGCTTGTTCAAAGGATCTGTTAATATAAACAAGCACATCGCGGGATAGAGCAGTCTGGTAGCTCGTCGGGCTCATAACCCGGAGGTCGTTGGTTCAAATCCTTCTCCCGCAACCATGGTCTCTTAGCTCAGTAGGTAGAGCAAAGGACTGAAAATCCTTGTGTCGTTGGTTCGATTCCGACAGAGACCACCATTGGTAAATAATGACGAAGTAGTTAACCTAGTTGCTACTTCGTCTTTTTTTTATATATAATTAGAGCAAGAAAGGAGAGGTTATGAAGCGCTTACTTAAAAATCTAAGCATTATGTTTTTCTTGATCGCAGCGATAGGATGCTATTCTTCAGATCATTTAGAATTAAAGGAAATAAACTCAATTGAAGAGTTGGAAAACATAAACAACGGATTGATTTTGGTAACTTCAGAAAAATGTGATGCTTGTAATCGTTTGAAAAATCATCTTACACATGATTCTTCTTTAACTGAAATAGAATTGTCTGAATTAAATATATCTAAATTGAGAAAGTCGCATGACTTTTCAGTAGAAGAAGCGATAAATGTAATCGATAATTATTCTCTTAGCTATGTTCCTCAGATTATTTGGATAGAGAATGGAGAATTGCAAAGTTCTTATCCAAATTACGATGATTTTGATGAGTCAGATTTTAAGGATTTAGAAAACGAAAACGAAGTAAACAAAAATTTTTCTGAGTTTATTAGGCATCATAACAACTAGTGTCTTGTGAAACGTTTTTTTATCTGTATTACTAGCTATTACTTGTGCTTTAGGAATTTTCACGCCTCTTCAAAAAGAAGTTGCGTCTGCTCAACAACAGGATGAAATTATGGACACTGTATACAACGAGGATGGAGAGCTCGTTTCTTTTTCTGTTCTAATAGATCCTGAAAAATCCCCAGAGATTTATGAGTATTTGAAGAAAGTGGTAATCGAAGAAAATATATCTCTACGAAACGGAAAGATAGCAGATAATGGATACATTATGTTAAATAGTCCGGCGAGTATGCAAGGGTTGTACAAATTTATTTCAGGAGCCTGTGTCGTTTTAGAAGTATTTACGGGATATTCATGCATTGATGTCGCTCGATATATCGGACTCCAATTAATAAATGGTCTCTATATGATGGGTAATCGCCCCTATTCAGGAGAATGGAAAGTGACATATGGATATATTCCAGGGTGTGAGCCACGTCATTCACTAACTTGTTTCAGGGCTGTTTATACGAAAGTTGGATAAATAATTATGGAAAAGAAATGGCTAATCTTCTTAAGAATACTGTTCGTTTTGTTTTGGATAAGCACAAATTTCTTGGGAAGTAATTCGACTTATGTGCTAGCTATTGGAGCGGTTATATATTTTTCCGTAGATGCGTTCATCCTTTTAAAAAAAGAATCCGCTAGTCTGTTTAGTCCGTTTGTTATTCTAGATATCATTATTATTATTTTATCTGTAGTGGTTATACTTACAAAGAGGCCAGTTCTAAATCTAATATTAGACCTATAACTAAATTATAAAGGAAGTTATCGCGATCAATGTCATTCAGTTAAGGCTGCAAGACATTCAGAAATTTTTATAGCAGGTTGTATTATCGCTCCAAAAAGTGGAAATACAACCTGCTTTTTCCTTTTGCCTTCCCACTACTTCAAAAAATATATGCCTAGATCATCAAAATCTTAGTTTATTGACGATCTGAATTTCAAAAAGCGTAAAAAGATCCTATCCATTTCAATCCACACTTCATATCATCTGGATCAGATTGTATTGTTGTCAGAAATTTTTGTAGATGACGTGATGTTTGGGGGGCTGCCTTTCTTGTCGGATTCTTATCTCTCCTAAAAGATCACCCAAGTCTTATGGGAACCAACTCCTTTCTTACATCGATCATTAGTTTTGTCAGAAGACCTCTCCTTAGTTTTGGATCTGTTACACAGCGGCTTTTTAACAATGTATCCCGAATTATTCATGAAAATTCATGGAAGTTAAAACTTGGAACAAAAAGTTGTTTCAGATCGATGTTTTGAAAAAATAAAGGGTAACTCATAGATCAGGATACCGGTTGGCATTTTAAAATTTGGTTTTTACCCATTGAATTTATGGAGAAAAGAGTGGTATTTCTACTTTTTAGCACGACAAAAAGACCTGAGAATCCTAGATTTTTTAAAAAGCATTGTTTTTATGCGTATTACTTTAGGTGGCTTAAAATGTACCCATAAAACTGGATAAAATAATTAGAGAAACCCATTTCTGCGGATGCTCAAATCGATCGTTTCACTTGAAAGTTAAATGCCTAATTCTTTACGAACTTCTTCAAGAGTATACGATTTTCCATTTGTTGCCTCTTCTTTAGCCTGGGACAATTGTTTGATAAAAGTTTCAGACATTTCTATTTCCTCTTCAATTCTGTCTAAAACAGTTTCGCAAATAAATTCAGATACATTTAGATTATGTTTTGTTGCATAATCACGAATAAGTTTTGCATCTTCATCGTTGATTTCTAAATTGATTGTCGCCATAAATTTCCTCCTTTAAGGGATATCACCTACAATATTGTCTTATGCTGCCTGTTACTTTCTGTCAATAAGATTTCTAGCTCTCTTTTATTCGCGTGTTGTTCTTTTTGAGTCATCGGAAAATGAAGTGGATCAATATCTAAATATATAGATCGATTAAAGAAGGAAGATGATTAGATGTATGCGACTATCTGTATTTGTAGATCAGACGATTGAATTGATTAAGGATCTTGCAGTGACTTTATGGAATGAAAAGTGGAGTGGCGAAAGTTACTAGGATTTGTTTGATGAATTAGATGAGTAAATTGATTTCTTGGAAAATGGAAAGAAGTAGGGAAAATAAAAAAGTCCCGGATGATCCGGGATTATTTGTGTTCTTTTGGTGGACCCTGCAGGACTCGAACCTGCGACCAACCGGTTATGAGCCGGCAGCTCTGACCAACTGCGCTAAGGGTCCAAATGGTGGCGGGAGTGAGACTCGAACTCACGACCTTCCGGGTATGAACCGGATGCTCTAGCCAACTAAGCTATCCAGCCAAAAGAAACAAAAAATGGTCGGGACGACAGGATTCGAACCTGCGACCCCCTGGTCCCAAACCAGGTGCACTACCAAGCTGTGCTACGTCCCGACGTGGCGCGCCCTGCAGGAGTCGAACCCACAACCTTCTGATCCGTAGTCAGACGCTCTATCCAATTGAGCTAAGGGCGCATTTGAATTTTTTTCTTTGCCAACCGCCTTGCCGCGATTGCCTGTTTATAATATTCAGAAATGGAGAAAAAAGCAAGCGAAAATTTAAATTTTTTTGAAGAAATTTTGCTGATTTTGTAAAATGACGATACCTATCGCATTATTTGATATAAAAAATTTTTAAAAAGTTGAATATAGAATAAGCAAGACGCCAAACTATGGCATCAATCTGCCATTTGATATAATAAAAAAGCTAGATTGGAGGCACAAGATGTTAAAGAAAACCCAACTTGAAACGTTATTAACACTCGCAATGCAGTCCAATGCAGACTTTGCGGAAATTTTTGAAGAAGAAGCACACAGTGAACGCTTTTCACTGGTGAATGAAAATGTTGAAGACGTAAACCGAACAGTCCGGGCAGGAGCTGGAATTCGTCTTTATCAAGGAACCTCTTCTGTTTATGGATATACAAATGAAATGGACATGGATTCTTTAGAAGCGATTGTTCATGACTTAGCAGATGCATTAGGGAAAAAAGAAACAGGAACTACTGTTGTTTTAAACGAAAGAGAAGTGGTCCCTAATATTTCCCCTATTGTCGACAACCCACAACAAGCCAGCGATACAGTGAAGATCAATCTTTTGCATGATTGTGTAAAAGGTGCGATGGAGTATGACGAACGTGTTTTTAAAGTCAATGCCGTATTAAGCTCGATTGTCCAAGATGTACAAATCGCAAACTCAGAAGGCTTGTTCAAAGCGGACACACGAATTCGCACGCGCATGGGCGTTAGTGCGTATGCGAAAGAAGGCGATAATGTCCAATCAGGATTTACCGGTCCAGGAGCAAGTGCGGGCTTAGAATATTTCTCTGGACAAAATGAACCACTCAAAATTGGTCAAGAAGCTGCCCGTATTGCTTGTGTTTTATTAAAAGCGAAAAAAGCACCAAGTGGCGTAATGCCAGTCATTATCGATAATGGCTTTGGCGGAGTGGTTTTCCATGAAGCATGTGGTCACTCTTTAGAAGCAACCGGTGTAGCCAAACATCTGTCTGTATTCTCAGAGAAGAAAGGCCAACAAATTGCATCCCCAAAAGTCAATGCGGTCGATGATGGAACATTGCCAGGTCAATGGGGAAGCCAAAACATGGATGATGAGGGAAACCCACAACAACGCCGTCTATTAATTAAAGATGGGGTATTAACGCAATATATGGTCGATCGCCTCAATGGTCGTCGTATGAATGAAAGATCAACAGGTTCAGCTCGTCGTGAATCGTATAAATATGAACCAACAAGCCGAATGTCGAATACATATTTACTTCCAGGAACGGATAAACGGGAAGATATGTTTAAAGATATTAAATTTGGTTTATATTGCCGTTCGATGGGCGGAGGTTCAGTGAACCCGAACACTGGGGAATTTAACTTTGGCGTGAATGAAGGATATTTAATCGAAGATGGGCAAGTAACTGATCCTGTTATTGGGGCAATGCTCATTGGTAGTGGCGCTGAAATTTTGAAAAATATCGACATGGTGAGTGATGATCTCGCATTAGCGCAAGGCATGTGTGGTTCAGTGTCTGGATCGATTCCGACGAATATAGGTCAGCCAACTATTCGTGTTTCTTCGATTACAGTAGGAGGAACGGATAATGAATAAACAAAAATGGATGCAAGCTGCCTTGGATTTAGGCATGGAAGGATTAGAAATCACAACGGCACGTACCGTTTCGCGAGAACTGACTTGGTTTGAAGGAAAAATGGATACGTTTGTGAATTCCAAAATCCTCTATACGTCTTTTCGGGCATTAGTGGAAGGCAAGATCGTTTCGGTTTCACTGGAAAAAGTTGATGATGACAAAATGATCGAAACGCTCACGCAACTTCGTGATACGGCACAATATGTTTCAGATTCAGAAAAAGATATTTTTGTCGGAGTCATGGAAACAACAGAAGAACATTCCAATAAAGTATGGATTGAACCAGAAGCATCCGCTATTCAAGCGTTTTTAGCCGATTTAGAACAACGTTTATTGGCGGCTGATCCGCGCGTCAAGATGGTCAATCAATTAGGTTTTGAAAGTGTTCGAAATGAAAGTGAATTAACCAATTCGCTGGGTGTTCAAGTACAAGATGGATATCAAATGCAAGCTGTCGTAGCGGATATTACGATGGTTGAAGGGGAAGATTTACGAGATGGCTATCTCGTTCGTCCTGTTTATGATTTAGCAAGTTTTGATGTTGAAGGCTTTGTACAACAACTAATTGATAAAGTCGCCAGCACATTAAATGCTAAATCTTGTACGGCAAGAACTTGTCCAGTCATTTTCGAAAAAGAAGCGATGTCGACTTTATTGTCTTGCTTTGCGGGAATGTTTAGTGGGGATTTGATTTTTAAAGGAATTTCCCCGATTGCGACTCGTTTGAATGAAAAAGTATTCTCCGACAAGATCACAATGATTGATGATCCTCGAAATTTAGATGCGATTCATATGCAAAATTATGATGACGAAGGTCACCCAACTTATAAGAAAACACTCATTGATCAAGGTGTTTTCAAAACAATTTTGCATAATACTCGTTCAGCAATTAAAATGAATGCCGAATCGACAGGAAACGGCTTTAAAAGTGGCGCGGGAGCAACAGGAGTTTCTCCAATGAATTTATATATTCAACAAGGAGAGGCATCCTTTGATGATTTACTTAAAAAGATGGATAACGGTGTTGTCATTACTGATTTACAAGGAATGCATGCGGGAGTCGACTTTGTGAGTGGCAACTTCTCTTTACAAGCAAAAGGTTATCTCGTTCAAGAGGGTAAAAAAGTTCGACCTTTAACATTGATTACTGTTGCCGGCAACTTTTTAGAACTGCTCAATGATGTGCAAGCAGTGGGAGATGATTTAGAGTGGCAATTACGCTCCATCACAAGTCCATCGATTTTGTTTAATAAAGCCGCAATTGGAGGAAATGAATAATGGATTTCAACTTCAATAATGAAATCCTTCGCGAGGCACTTGAACGCCTGCGTGAAGATAATCGGGACGAAAATTTAATCAAGGTGGCATCGCTTTTAGTAGATACTAAAATTATGATTCCAGCAAAATGGGACAAAGAACCAGAAGTAGATGAAAAGGGGCAATTACACTTTGAACCAGATACAAAAGTGATGCCAATGGTTGTCACAAATGAAAATGGTTTAAAATTATTCCCTTTCTTTACTAGCGTAGAAGAAATGAAAAAACTCTATGGCGAAAAAGGTGTAAACTGCATCGTATTAGGAATGGTGCAATACATGCCTTTATTAATGAGCGCTAAAGAAGAAATTTACGGCATTGTGATCGACCCAAAAGGTGTCGATATGCCATTCCCAACAGATCTTTTGATGGAATTTGCTCAAAAAGTACGTTCGAATCTGAAACCTATTTTAAAATCCGAAAAAGAAAAACTTCTTTTACAAGATCCAAAAGGAAATTTACAAGATTTAGAAGCAGCACTCATTTCTTATGGTTTCCATGAACCAGCGATCCAAGCGTTATATTTAAAAGAACGTTTAGAACTGAATCATCCTGAAGACCAACCAGAAAACGCCAAAGCAAACTGGTTTATCATTGTAGATGTTGCAGAACGAGATACAGGCGTTTTCCAACGCATCTCTGATGTCGTTCGTCCGCTTGCACAAGGTCGTGACATTGAATTCACGTTTGCGGATACGGAAATTGGGGAAAATGTCAAAAAGACAACAATGCCAATTTATACAAAGATGTTTAACTAAGTTTGACATTCAATAAGAACAAGAAAAAAATACGGGTAGGAAAAACTCCTGCCCTTTTTTACTCTCAAAGCAAGAGGTTCACGCTACAATAGAAAAATACAAACACGCTAAGGAGGACAAGATGCACATGAACAATCATTCAATTTCGAATCCAAACATCGACTTGCCTATTTTTGAATCGTCCTGTCCTATTGGCGTGAAAATAGTCATTGAAAAACTCAAACAAGCCGGCTTTAAAGCGTATTTAGTTGGCGGTTGTGTTCGCGACTTGTTATTGAAGCGAATTCCTCATGATTTTGATGTCACAACCAATGCGACCCCCAATCAAGTTCTGGATTTATTTGCGCATGCAATTCCAACCGGAATCGCCCATGGCACGATTACGGTTATCGAACAAGGAGAACAAATTGAAGTTACGACGTTTAGAAGTGAAGGACAATATCAAGATCATCGCCATCCTGATTTTGTCCAATTTGTAAATGACGTCAAAGAAGATTTAGCTAGACGCGACTTTACGATCAATGCGATGGCTTGGGATGCGCAAGAAGGTTTAATTGACCCCTTTAAAGGTCAACACGATTTACAAGAAGGAATCGTGCGCGCCGTGCGTGATCCTTTTGAACGCATGAGTGAAGATGCATTGCGAATGTTTCGCGCATTTCGCTTTGCCGGGCGTTATCAATTTGAAATAGAGGCGAAAACTAAACAAGCAATCGATACCCTCTATCCCCTTGCCCAAAACGTTGCAGTTGAGCGTATCGTGCCAGAAGTGGAAGAAATTTTAGCCAATTCGCCACAAATTCTCGATCAGATGACATTACTTTTGCAGCCGTGGATTCCGCAATTAGATGTTTGTTTACATACGCAACAAAACTCCATTTATCACTATACGGATGTCTTGCATCACACTTTAGATGCTTTATCAGCGCTACAAAATAAAGAACCGGTATGTTTATGGGCATTGTTGTTACATGATTTAGGAAAACCAAAAGTGAAACAAACGTATAACGGGAAGGATCATTTCAAAAAGCATGAAAGAGAATCTGTTAAAATTGCTCAAGAAGTTACGCAAAAATTAAAACTACCTAAAAAGATGAGTAACGAAATTTTCAAACTCATCGCCTTGCACGATACTTTTCTAAAACCAACACCGCAAAGCTTTTATTGGTTACATGTAGATAAAGATTTGAATGCAGAAGAAACGAAGCATCTTTTTGCGATTCAATACGGGGACATTATGGCGCATTCTCAACATGATCGTCTTAAAGCCTTAGAAAGTTATGCCCGCTATGATCAATCACGCCAAGGCATTTTGCCTATGCGCACGAAAGATTTATTGGTCAATGGCAATGATCTGAAAAAAGAATTCGGCCTACAAGGAAAAGAGATTGGGATAATTTTGGAACAGTTATTATATGAAGTTGTCATGCAAGATCGAAATATGAATCGCCAAGAACAATTAGCCTTAGTGCAAGTGATGCTCCAAGGCAGAAAAAATCAATAATTTTGGTAAAAAGAAAGGAGATCAATATGGAGAACATGAGTTGGATTTTGATGATTTTAGTGATCTTATTATTGATCGTCATCGTCTTTGGCATCTATTTAGTGATGCGCCAACAAAGTCATTTGACAAAAAAACTCGCACAAGAAAATGAAATGGCTCGCGTCAATTTTGAAACGATGAAAGAGCTCAATTTTAGAATCGAAAAAATGCAAACACAAACGGGACTTTCCCTGGAAAATTCCCGTCAACTCACCACGCAAATCCAAGCGATTACCCAAGTGATGACCAATGCGAAACGACGTGGAAACTTTGGTGAATATCAGCTCGAAAGTATTATTCGTACCTACTTAGGAGATTCCCCACATATTTATGCAACGCAATATCACTTAAAAAACGGCAAGATTAGTGATGGCGCTTTTCATTTACCGGGCAGTGATCAAGTATTGTGTATCGACTCTAAATTCCCTATGGAAAACTACACAAAGATGGTCGAAGAACCAGGACACGCGGATCAATATGAAAGAGAATTGCGACGCAATATCAAAAAACATATTGTTGATGTAGCGTCTAAATATATCAACGAAGAAACGATTGATGTGGCCATTTTGTTTATCCCTAATGAAGGCGTCTTTTCATGGCTTTGTTCAAAAGGTTCAGACTTGATGGATTTTGCGATCCAACAACACGTCATGCTCGTATCGCCAACGACACTAGCGGGAGTTGTCTTTACACTTTTGGCTTCGACTCGAAATTTCTATCGAGCTAAAAACCTGGAACAAATCGAAAAACAACTGGAAGTGTTAGAGCTCCAAGCGGATGCGATTTGCGAACAAGCCGAAAAAACAGGACGAACTTTAACCAGTCTGGAAAAACAAAATGAAGAATTATCTAAACTCGCAAAACGATTGCGCATGACGATTGGTCGCTTGGCGTTCCCGGATGCGAGTGAAGAAGAAAACGATTATGACTTTGGTTTTATTGTCCAAAAGGATCAAAAGTCAGAATAAAAAAATGTTCATCCTAACGGCACGAACTTTATCAAAAGAGTAAACTAAGATTGCACAAGCAGACTAGAAAGGAGACATTCATGCAAGCAATGACCCAACTTGCACATGACTTTCTCAAGCCGATCCTTCATTCCCAAGCGATTTGTGTAGATGGGACATTAGGGCGCGGGCGCGACACCCTCTTTTTTATCGAACAAAATGTGGGTAGGGTGTTCTATTATGAAATTCAATCCGACCTTTTTGAGCAATTTCAAAACAAACTCAATCAACAAATTGCACTTAAATCTCAAAAAGTCCCCCACGTGATTGGATATTGTCATTCCCACGATAGGATCGAACACGATCTTAGCGCTTATCAGGGTCAAATCGATGCTATGATTTTCAACTATGGTTTTGATCCAAAAACTTTAAGTGGAATTGCCACACAAGCAAACTCCTCTTTGCGAGCGCTAGAACAAAGTGTTAGGTTGTTGCGCAAAAAAGGGCGAATTGCTTTGGTATTTTATCCTCATCCAGAAGGCCAACAAGAAAAAGAGGTCTTGATGGATTGGCTACAGGAACAAACCAACCTTCACGTATTAGAAATGCGACATCCATTTAAATCGAATTCTCCAAGTTTAGTTTGCCTTGAAAAAATAAGTAATGAATAATGATTTGAGATGATAAAGATGAATGAGAATAATTACTTTTCTTCAATAGCTGAGTTAAAAGCAGAGCTAATTTCACAATGGAACAATCGCTTGCGTAAAAGTGCAGCGCCCAAAACGACAATCCGTTATAAAGATACGGACTATTTCAAACGACAAGATCCAGATATGAACCCGGACACGATTATTTATGAACACATCATGCGAAAAACGATTAGTGATCAGGGTGAATTGACTTGGGGTCAAGTCAAAATTTATCCTGGCCAGATCAAGGATCAATATTTTTGCACAAAAGGACACTTTCATATTAATGAGGAAACTGAAGAATACTTGTTATGTATGAAAGGTGAAGGCCTCATCATGTATTGCTCGAAACAAGGCGAATGTTGGTGTGACGAACTACACGAAGGTTCGTTTTATCGCATTCCCCCAATGATGGCTTGTCGCGTGATTAACATCAGTGATGAACCATTGATGTTATCGCTATGTTTACCGGGCAAAGAAGGATTTAAATTAGATTGTGGAAAACTACGACTTTTCCCTTGTCATGTATATGATGATGATGGCGAAATTGCAATGTTGGTGGATTTAGAAGAAAAACCAAACCGCCCAAGCGATTTTAGTCCTGAAGAATGTTTACGCCTACTCAATGCGAATACAGAAAAAGCTTCATGTTGAGGATAAGTTCCCTTTTAGTGGACACTCGTAATAACTCAATCGAGATGTCACTAAAAGGGGATTTTTTATTGCGATCTTAAAAGATCTTGTCCGAAACAGTGTGAGATTTACAAGAATATTTTAGATTGGCTTTAAACAATCAATTGCGAATGATTGGAATTTAGCTTATTTTAACTTCACAACACGGATTTTAGGCAGTTAAGTCTAAATTCATGTATGACGAATTGAACTAAAAAAAGGAGGCATAAAATGGAACAAACTAGACAAGACAATCCACTAGGATACGAGAAAATTTCGAAACTGCTCTTTCGTTTCTCTTTGCCCTCTATTGTGGCGATGTTGGTCAGTTCACTTTATAACATCGTGGACCAGATTTTTATTGGCCAGGGACTTGGTTATTTAGGAAATGGGGCAACAACGGTCGCATTCCCTTTTACGACAATTGGTTTAGCAATTGCTTTGTTACTTGGAGTAGGTTCAGCTGCCAATTACTCTTTGCTTTTAGGAGAAGGGAAACAAGAAGAAGCGGCCAAAACGGTCGGCGCTGGCTTAACGTTTATGCTCGTTGCGGGACTGATTTATCTTGTTCTTGCTGAACTTTTGATGCCTCTTTTATTACCGGCATTTGGCGCAACGGCAGAAAATTATCAATATGCTCATGACTATTCGCAAATCATTTTAATCGGCATGCCATTTTTGATTTTATCCAATGGCTTATCACAACTCGCGCGTGCGGATGGCGCACCAACGTTTTCAATGATGAGCATGATCGTAGGGGCAATTGTCAATTGTATTCTCGATCCGCTATTTATTTTTGTTTTTCACTGGGGAATGGCAGGAGCTGCATGGGCAACCATTATCGGACAAATGGCAACTCTGCTTGTATGTTTATTCTATATTCCTCGCTTTAAACAAATTCACTTAGAAAAGCATCACTATCAGATGCATTTTCATTATCTAAAACGAATTGCAGCAGTTGGAGCGGCCAACTCGTTAAACCAAGTCACCATTTTGTTTGTTCAAATCGTTTTGAATAACTTATTCAAGTATTATGGAGCAATGTCGATTTATGGGGCGAATATTCCGATTGCGGCTTCGGGAGTGGCATTTAAATTAAATGGTTTATATATTTCTGCTGTAGTTGGTTTAGGACAAGGGACCCAACCGATCATTGGTTTTAACTATGGAGCGCGACAATATGATCGGGTTAAACGATGTGTGCTTTTAGCAATGTCGTCAGTTGTTGTATTGGGAACACTCGTAATGTTGTTATTTCAGTTTTTCCCTGTCCAACTCATTGAATTATTTGGTCAAGGTGACGAGTTGTATATTCAATTTGGCGTCTTGATGTTACGTGTCAATATGGCTTGTATTTGCATTCAAGGAATTCAAGGGCTGTCCTCGAACTTCTTTTCTGCAATTGGCCAAGCAGGAAAAGGGGCTTTTTTATCCATGACACGTACAATCATCTTCTTTATGCCTTTGGTTTTCGTTTTACCGTTATTTTTAGGCATTGAAGGAATGCTTCTTTCGCAACCGATTGCGGATTTCTTATCTGTTGTCGTTTCCATTTTCTTTATTCGACGCGCATTTAAAAAGATGGATGCCAAGAAACAAGAAATACAAAAAGAATTAGCTTAAAACTAAATAAAAAGGCGAATCGCAAAAAGGATTCGCCTTTTTATTTAGTGGGGTTCGTTTGGGTTAGGGATTGGTTCATCGATTTTATGAACAAGGGCTTGGCGTATGCGATGTCCGGCAATTCGTTTAATTTGAATCATTAAGTGATCGATTTGAACTTCTAATTGTGTACCATCTTCAGGAATATACCCCATTGAACCGATGACATAGCCCGAGAAGGTTTCAAAGTCATCTAATTCTAAATTCATATTTAATGCTTTGGAGACATCTTTTAAATTGGCTTCACCACTAATGCGCCATAAACCGCGAGGGAGTTTGACAATATCTGCTTGGCGTTTTTCTTCTTCTTCGGATAATTCTCCTAATAACTCTTCAATGATGTCGTGTAAGGTAACAAGGCCGACAACACCACCATATTCATCTAAAACGATTGCGATGTATTTTTTGCGACTTTTCATGATGCGCAACAATTCATCGGCGGTTGTGTTTTCAGCCGCAAACAAAGGTTTGTCGACACATTCATCGAGGATTTGTTTTTTGCCAAATCCAGGCATCCTAAAGTAATCACGCGTATCGAGAAAGCCAATGACATCATCATCACTTTCATTTGTTACGGGATAGAACGTATGACGATGAGCAAGAATTGTCTTTTTCCATTTTGAAGGTTCATCTTTTAAAGAAAGAATGACCATATCCGAGCGGTGTGTACAAATTTCACCAAGGGTTGTTTCGCCAAGATCGAGGGCATTTTCGATTACTTCGAGTTGTTCTTCATTTTCACTAATCGTTTCGGATAACAGTTCTAATTCTTCGGTAGGTTGCTCAATTGAATCTTGCATCCAAAAGAAGAAGATCTTCAAAATTGAATGAAAACGGGACATTGTTGTTTCACTTGGCGATTGTTTAAACAAGGGCAATAAAAGTAAGCGAACTAGTTCAAGACAGAAAAATAGAATGAGGATTTGCCAAATTTTCAAATTAGGCAAAGTGATCCAGTTCCACCAAGTAGAAGGCAGAATGCTTGCTAGCGCAAGAGCGGCAAGCCATTGCAGCAATTGCGCAACATAGAGGGCGATGGCTTTAGTCTTCTTTTTGGCAAATTTCCAAATCTGCCAGACATAAAGATCGAAACCGATCAATAAAGCAGTTAAACCATAAAATAGAAAATCATGCATATGTAGACCTTTCACATTAAAGTATTTGAATTCATTTTGTTCATCATATCAAGCAATAAAAAACTCGCAACTCACCAGTCGCGAGTAAAAATTCTTTTGTTTAGTGATCCAAGAATTATCCGTTTAGCGATTGTCTTGACATCGCGTCGAGCGGTTTTGAAGAAGTTGTCACAAGTTTTGGACTGGAATTTCCGAAATGACGTAATAAAGATTGACGAGTTACGATGCCAATAAATTTATTGCGATCATCGACAACAGGGACATAGTTTTGATGGAAAGATGTTTCTAATAATTCCTCTAATGAAACATCGATATTCACTGCTGGCATAAAACCTTCACGGATTAATTGTTTGACTTGAGTATTTTCTAACAAAGCGGGATCGTTTCCGTTTTGTAAAATAAACCACAAGAAATCACCTTCGGTGACACTTCCCATATAACATCCTGCGTGATCGATTACAGGAACTGCCGTGAAGCCGTGTTTTTTCATAGCGTTCAGGGCATCTAAAAGGGAAAGTGAAGAATAATAGAATTGTAGGTCTTTTTTAAATTTCAAGAAAAATACAACATTTTGGTTCATAGAATAACCTCTTACTTTATGGTTCTATTGTAAAAAAAGAATATGAATAAATCGTCAATAGTTTATGGGAATTTAACTGTATTGCTTAAACTTTTCTAAAGGTCATTTCGAAATCATTAAGAAATACAAATGGGCATTTTAGAGAATACGTTGCAATACAATTTATCCAAGAAAAACATTTTAAAAAGAAAAGAGATCTTCTAGACATCATTGGCAAAATGTCGAAAAAAGATCTCAAAGAATTCAATTTTTTAATGATTGCTAGGTATGTGATTCTTCTGGGTACAGTTGGTCTAAGACTTCAAGTACACCATCTTCAGCATCAGATTTACACACGTATTGGGCAGCAGCTTTAACGGAATCTTGGGCATTGGCCATCGCAAAACTTAATCCACAATAGTTCAACATTTCAATATCATTGCCGCCATCACCAAAAGCAGCACAGTCTTGTGGATCGATGTTCCAACGTTCGGCTAATTTTTGAAGACCAGAAGCTTTGTGACAACCGGGAACGATTAAATCGATATAGCCAAAGCCCGTATCCGTTGCTTCAATGAGTCCACCAAGTTCTTGTTTAAATAAATCAACATATTGGAGGGATTGTTCTTCCGGAACGAGTAAAGCGAACTTGAGGACTTGGTCATCAATCGTTTGCAGATCATCAGCCCAAGCGAGGCGGCCATAGAACTGATTGATGAAATCGAAAAATCGAGGATCAGTCAGTCCACGTTGACAATAAGCAGATTTAACCCCACATAAAACGAGTTGGATTTCAGGGTGTTGACGTTGCACTTCTAATACGCGTTTGATGGCATAAGGATCCATATTTCCAGCAAAGATCACTTCTTGTTCATCACGAATCAATGCACCATTTTCGGCAACGTAGGAAATTTGGCCTTCAAAACCCGGAAATAAATTTTCTAAAAGAGCGATTTGATTTCCGCTAGCAACGACAAATTTTGCGCCTTTAGCGTGCATACGTTTTAAAATTCTTTCAAAGCGAGGACGATCGTAAGTACGATCAGGACGTAAAAAAGTGCCATCGATATCGGCAGCAATGAGTTTAGGGGATTTTAAATTGTATTCCATAGAAAGTCTCCTTGAATTTTCATTTGTTTTGCGTCGTAACAGTAGTCTAGCGATTGTGATCTATACGGTAAAGACTGATCCAAAATTAATCTGCAAGCTATAGCTAGATGGTGGGTCAAAGTTCGTTTTATAATGGGGACTTGTTATCATAATCAGGAATCAATTGTGAATGGATGGAGAAAAAATTCAAGATCCATTTGCCCAATCCAAGTGATGGAAAGGAGAAATTTGCATGAGACAAAAGTGGAAACGAATCTCAAATATCTTTTTCAATCTATTTTTAATTTTGACTCTTGTTGGTTGTAGTGCCAATCCAACGGCATCGAGTGCGATCAGTTTGTCAGCCAATAGCCAAATCCAAATTGAAGAAAGCACGACAAGCGTGGCGCAACAAGAAGGACAACAACAACCTAATCCCGCCAAGTTGCCGATCACCCTGGCCGATATTCCAGAATTTAGTGGCCAACCCTATGTTGCTATCAATAACAACGTTCCTTATTTTGAAGAAAATGAACAAACAACAAGTGCGTTCCAACACTATTTTGAATTAGATGAATTCGGACGAGTCACAATGGCTTATGGAAGCTTGGGACAAGAAATTTTGCCAGAAGAAGAACGTGGCGATATTTCGAGTATTCATCCAACGGGATGGAAACAAAACCGCTATGACTGTATCAAAGATGGCCAAGCGCTTTACAATCGATGCCATTTGATTGCTTTTAGTTTGTCAGGTCAAAATGCGAATCCGAAAAACTTAATGACCGGAACGCGTTATATGAATATCAAAGGGATGCAGCCTTTTGAAAGTAAGACGTTAGATTTTATTCGCAAGACCAATAAACATGTGATGTACCAAGTTACACCGATGTTTGATGGTGATAACTTAGTGGCTAATGGTGTGTTGATGCAAGCAAAATCCGTAGAGGACAATGGGCAAGGTCTTTCCTTTAACGTGTTTTGTTATAATGTTCAACCTGGCATTTGTATCGATTATCAAACAGGAGAGAACTGGCTAGAAGAAGCAGGGCAGAATACGAGTCAAGGTCAAACACCCGCAACGGAGGGGCAAGCTAAGGATTATGTTTTAAATATCAGATCGCATAAATTTCATGATCCAAGCTGCGATTCGATCGATGATATGTCAAAAAGAAATCGACAAGATGTTCATGAATCGAAAGAAAGTTTAATTGCCCAAGGCTATACGCCATGTCAAAGATGTAATCCATAAACAAAAGGGAAATTGGAAAACATAAGCCTTTTAGCTCGTGATGCGTTTTTGTATAGGATCGAAAGTTGAAAATCACAAAATATACAAAATGTGTTATTAAACATCCTTTTTAGGATTGAAAAGAAATGATTGTCTGTCGACTATGTGTAAAGTTTTCGATATGTAAGAGTTTGAAAAAGTGATCGTTTTTTAAACCATAAATCTCTATTGTGTTTCAAAAAGTAAGTGATATAATACGGAAGATTTAGAAGTCTGCTGATAAAACAGACGGACAAAATATGATTTATATTCTTAAAATTGCGCCAGCGCATAAGTAGAAGGGGTTTTGGATATGAATAAAAAATCACTTTTAACCATGAAGGATCTAACGAACGAAGAGATCCTTGAAATCCTTGATGATGCGAAGGCTTTTTCCTATTCTCATTCGGATTGGCAGTTACCTGAAAGTGCTCAGGTACTTACAGCCAATCTTTTTTTTGAGCCTTCGACGCGCACTCACTATTCATTTGTAAGTGCTGAAAAACAACTAGGATTGAAGACCGTTGATTTCCAAGCGGAATCTTCTTCTATAACAAAAGGAGAAACTTTATACGATACAGTAAAGGTGTTCGAGTCTGTTGGCTATCAATTGTTAGTGATTCGCCATCCACAAGATGAATATTTCAATGAACTAAAAGGAATCAATATTCCAATCATCAACGCCGGAGATGGAAAAGGAAATCACCCATCCCAGTGCTTATTGGATTTATTGACAATTTACCAAGAGTTTGGTCATTTCGATGGAATCAATGTGTTGATCTGTGGAGATGTTGCGCATTCTCGTGTTGCAGCAAGTGACAAAGAAGCACTTGAACGTTTCAATGCCAATGTTCGTTTTTCCGGACCAAAAGAATGGGAACGCGAAGGCTATCCATTTAGCGATTTCGATGAATCAATTGAATGGGCAGACGTTGTCATGCTTTTACGAATCCAAAAAGAACGTGGCGCAACACTTCAGTCATTAAGCGATGATGAATATTTGAGCCAATACGGACTAACAAAAGAACGTTATAACCGCATGAAAGACCATGCGATCATCATGCATCCAGCACCAGTCAACCGTGGTGTTGAAATCGATACGGACTTAGTCGAAAGCGAAAAAAGCCGTATTTTCAAACAGATGCATAATGGAATGTTAGTACGAAAAGCGATGATTAAAAAAGCATTAGGTGTAGCACCTTTTGTTAGAGAGGGACAAGAGTGAAAACACTAATTACTAACGCGAAAATCTTCTATCAACATCATTTGATGGATGGCGAAATGTTATTTGATGAACACGAAATTTTAGACATTGCCCCAACAATTGAACGTCAAGAAGATTGGCAAGTGGTAGATGGCCAAGGTTTAGCCGTCCTTCCTGGTTTAGTGGATACCCATGTTCACTTACGTGATCCAGGTTATACAACAAAAGAAACGATTGCGACAGGAACAATGGCTGCCGCTGCCGGTGGATATACGACGATCTTTGCGATGCCAAACGTAAAACCTTTCCCATCGACTGCAGATGTGATGGAACGTTACTTAAAAAATATCGAAGAACATGCAAACGTGCGTGTCTTTCCATTTGGAACGATTACCAATGATGAACAAGGAAAAGTGCCGACAAACTATCGCGCACTGAAAGAATTAGGCATTCATTGGTTTAGTGATGATGGCGTGGGCATTCAAAGTGAAGAAGTCATGGCATTAGCCATGAAAAGAGCCAAAGAAGCCGATGTCATGTTTTCATGTCATACTGAAGATATGGTGTACCGTAAACAAAAAGCATCCGTTCACGAAAGTGAATATGCTACACAAAACGGTTGGATCGGAATTCCAAGTGCTTGTGAAAGTGAACAATTAAAACGCGATCTCGTCATGGTCATTTCGAATGGTTTGAAATATCATGCGGATCACATTTCAGCCAAAGAAAGCGTGCAAGCTTTGCATGCTGCAAAAGCACAAGGCGCAGATTGTTCTGGGGAAGTTACAGCCCATCACTTATTATTAGAAGATAAAGATGTCAAAGGGCCAATGTGGAAAATGAACCCACCATTAAGAAGCCACGAAGATCGAATGGCCTTAATTGAAGGTTTGGAAAATGGCGATCTCGATTTTATTGCCAATGACCATGCTCCACATACGATGGAAGAAAAAACACGTCCGATGGAACTTTCACCATTTGGCATTGTTGCCTTAGAAACTGCGTTCCCTTTGCTTTATACTGAATTTGTAGAAAACCAAAAACGCTGGTCACTCAACCAGCTGATCGGTTGGATGGCAGAAAAGCCAGCAAAGCGATTCGGTTTAGAAAAATGCGGCAAGCTGGAAATTGGCTACCGTCCAGATTTCTTCATTGCTGATTTAAATGCAGATGTCACAATTGATCCAGACACATTCCAATCCATGGGAAAAAATACACCATTTGCGGGATGGAAGAGCGTTGTCGACATCAAACAAACTTGGTTTGAAGGAAAACCGGTCTATACAAAACAAAAGTAAGTGGGCCACACTTACTGAAAAAATAACGGAATAGAAATATCAATAACGTAAGGGAGGAGAAACTTATGGACAGATTGCTTGTTTTAGAAGATGGAAGCGTCTGGAAAGGAAAAGCGTTCGGTTCAGACAACTTCAAAGTCGGTGAATTAGTATTCAACACGGCAATGACGGGCTACCAGGAAATTTTGACAGACAGTTCTTATTGTGGACAAATCGTGATGATGACGTATCCATTAATTGGAAATTACGGCATGAACCGCGATGACTGGGAAAATCTTGTACCAAGCGTATTCGGCTTGGTGGTTAAAGATCTTTGTGAAGATTATTCCAACTGGCGTGCAAATTCTTCTTTGAATGATTTCTGCAAACAGGAAAATATCGCGGGCATTTATGATATCGATACTCGTGCGATCACGCGTCGTATTCGCGATAAAGGGGTAATGCGTTGCATGATGTGCAATGCGGATGCCAATATCGATGAAGTGCTTGAAACAATTCGCAAAACACCAGAAATGCACGATCAAGTACAACAAGTGAGTGCACCACGCATTTACTCCGTACCAAACCGTGGCTTAAAAGTTGTTGTGATGGATTTCGGAAGCAAATTAAGCATTATTCGTGATTTAGCAGCATTGAACTTAGACATCGTTGTTGTGCCATGGAACACAGATGTAAAAACAATTATGAGTTTCTGCCCAGATGGTGTTGTTTTAACAGATGGTCCAGGAAATCCAACAGATATTCCAGAAGCAATTGAAACAGTTCGTCAACTGATGGGCCAAGTTCCAATGTTTGGAATTTGTTTAGGTCACCAGCTCATCTCTTTAGCTTGTGGAGCAAAAACATATAAATTGAAATTCGGACATCGCGGAAGCAACCACCCAGTTGTTCACTTAAGCGATGGTCATGTAGAAATTACAAGCCAAAACCATGGCTATGCGGTGGATATTGATTCTTTAGCCAATACAGATTTAGTAATGACGCATAAAGCATTGAACGATAATTCTTGTGAAGGTGTTGCGCATAAAACTTATCCAGTATTTGGCTTACAGTTCCAACCAACATCTACTGACGGCACAGGTGCAATGGATGCCTTTGTCCGTTTGATGACTACAGAAAAGGAGAACAAGAAAAATGCCTAGAAGAGACGATATTAAAAAGATTCTCGTTATCGGGTCTGGTCCAATCGTAATTGGTCAGGCGGCTGAATTTGACTATGCCGGAACTCAGGCTTGCCAATCCTTACGTGAAGAAGGATATGAAGTTATCTTGATTAACTCCAACCCAGCAACAATCATGACTGATTCAGTTGTTGCTGACCAAGTTTATATCGAACCAATCACTTTAGATTTCGCAAAACGCATTATTTATAAAGAAAGACCAGATGCAATCTTAGGTTCATTAGGTGGACAAACAGGATTGAACTTAGTTGTTGAATTAGCTGAAGATGGCATCTTAGAAGAATACGGTGTTGAAATTCTGGGAACAGATTTACACGCGATTCAAAAAGCAGAAGACCGTGAATTGTTCCGTTCTTTGATGAACGAAATCAATGAACCAGTGCCACAGAGTGACATCGTGCACACAGTGGATCAAGCAGTTGAATATTGCAAAGAATTAGGTTATCCAGTTGTTGTTCGTCCTGCTTATACCCTTGGCGGAACAGGTGGTGGATTTGCGGATAATGAAGAAGAATTACGCAAAGTCTGCGACGCTGGACTTAAAATTTCTCCAGTTCACCAGTGCTTAATCGAACAATCTATTGCTGGTTATAAAGAAATCGAATATGAAGTAATGCGTGACTCCAACGACAACTCCATCGTGATTTGTAGTATGGAAAACGTCGATCCAGTTGGTGTCCATACGGGTGACTCTATCGTTGTGGCTCCAGTTCAGACATTAACAGATCGTGAAAATAGCATGTTAAGTTCTGCTGCATTAAAAATCATTCGTGCTTTAGGCATTTGTGGTGGATGTAACGTGCAGTTAGCTTTAGATCCAAAGAGCTTTAAATACTTTGTTATCGAAGTAAACCCACGTGTTTCCCGCTCTTCTGCATTAGCATCTAAAGCAACAGGTTATCCAATTGCGCGTATTTCCGCAAAATTGGCAGTGGGCTTAACATTAGACGAAATTTTAAACCCAGTAACAAAAACATCTTATGCTTGCTTCGAACCAACAATTGACTATGTTGTTGCAAAATTCCCTCGTTTCCCATTTGACAAATTCCCAAATGCAGACCGTCATTTAGGAACCCAAATGAAAGCAACAGGGGAAATCATGTCCATCGGACGTACATTTGAAGAAGCGTTCTTAAAAGGCGTTCGTTCTTTGGAAATGAAAGTGGATCACTTGTTCTTACAAGATTTAGAAGATAAGAGTCGTGAAGAATTATTTGAAATGATTCGCACGAACAGCGACTTAAGAATCTTTGCGATCGCAAAAGTGATGCGCGAAGGCGTTAGCGTTGAAGAAATCCATAAAGCATGTAAAATCGATCCATTCTTCTTGATGCATTTAAATCGTATCTTCCGCTTAGAACAAGAAATGAATGAACATCCAATGGATCCAGAAACATTGCTGACATTAAAGAAAAACGGATTCTCCGACAGCATGATCGCAAAAGCTTGGAACACAACGGCAAAAGCGATCTATGAATTACGTCACGAAAACAACATCATTCCTGTTTACAAAATGGTGGATACTTGTGCAGGAGAATTTGAAAGTGCAACACCTTATTTCTACTCTACTTACGAGCAAGAAAACGAAAGTGTGCCTTCTAACAACCGCAAAATCGTTGTATTAGGTTCTGGACCTATCCGTATTGGGCAAGGTGTTGAATTCGACTATGCGACAGTGCATTGCGTAGAAACATTACGTCATGCTGGTTATGAAGCAATCATCGTCAACAACAACCCAGAAACGGTATCAACTGACTTCACAATTTCTGACAAATTGTATTTCGAACCATTAACAACAGAAGATGTTATGGAAGTTATCGATTTAGAAAAACCAGAAGGTGTCATCGTTCAATTTGGTGGTCAAACTGCGATTAACCTTGCTGCATCTTTAGCTGAACACGGTGTAAAAATTTTAGGAACGAGTCTTGAAAGCATCGACTTAGCGGAAGACCGTCATGAATTTGAAGCGATGTTACATAAACTAGACATCCCTCAACCAAAAGGTGAAACAGCATTAACAGTTGAAGAAGCATTAGATATTGCAGGACGTATTGGCTATCCAGTACTCGTTCGTCCATCTTATGTTCTTGGTGGTCGTGCAATGCAAATCGTTCATAACGATGATGAATTACGCATCTACATGGCAAATGCCGTAAAAGAAATTAGCCACGATGCGCCAATTCTTGTCGATAAATATATCGTCGGAAAAGAATTAGAAATCGATGCGATTGCGGATGGAAAACACGTTTATATTCCAGGTGTAATGGAACATATCGAACGTGCCGGTGTTCACTCTGGTGACTCCATCTCCGTTTATCCAACACAGACAATTTCTCAAGACGTTAAAGACACAATCATCGACTATGCAACAAGAATTGGGGAAGGATTCGGCTTTATCGGTCTTTACAACATTCAGTTCATCGTTGATGCTAACGATCAAGTCTATGTCCTTGAAGTTAACCCACGTTCTTCTAGAACTGTGCCATTCTTATCCAAGATCACAGGCGTACCAATGTCTCATTTAGCAACAATGGCAGTATTAGGTCACTCTTTAGAAGAACAAGGTGTAACGCCAGGTTACCGTCCAGAAGATCAAGATCGCGTATTTGTTAAAGCGCCAGTCTTCTCTTTTGCAAAACTGCGCAGTGTTGATACTGTTTTAGGACCTGAAATGAAATCCACAGGGGAAGCATTAGGTTCTGATATCAATTTAGAAAAAGCATTATATAAAGCATTAGTTGCTGCAGGAATCAAAGTTCCAGCACACGGAAATATCCTCTTTACAATTGCGGATCGCGATAAACAAGAAGCCTTAGAACTTGCAAACCGTGCTGCAAATATCGGATATGGTTTATATGCAACACCAGGTACGGCAAAATTCTTACGTGAAAACGGCTTGTTCGTTCACGATGCTGCAAAAATCGAAGAAAATTCCGATGTACCAAACGTTGTAGACATCATCCGTACGGGAAAAGTCAATTATGTAGTGAATACAATGTCTCGTACATCTCAGAAAAATGAAGATGATGGATTTATCATCCGTCGTGTCGCTTCTGAAAATAACATTTTCTGTATGACTGCTTTAGATACTGCAGATGCTTTGATGAAAGTTCTTGAATCAATTTCATTCTCAATGATTTCTATGAATGAACTGGGGAAATAAGATATGATCGAATCCAAAGCGAAAATTTTATCGAATACACCGCTGACTCAAGATGTATTTAAAATGGAATTAGAAACAGAAATTGCAACATTGGCTAAACCAGGTCAATTCGTTCAAATCACTGTTCCTAACTTCTATTTACGACGTCCAATTTCCGTTTCTTGGGTTGAAGGAAACGTACTCACAATTGTCTATAAAGTATTAGGCAAAGGAACCGACAAACTCTCTTCCATGCGACCAGGGCACGCTTTAAGTGTCCTTGGCCCATTGGGTACTGGTTATCCGATCGAAGCGAAAGAAGAAGTATTAATTGTAGGTGGTGGTGTGGGTACTCCACCAATGTTATTGACAGCCAAAGCGTATCAAGATTTGGGCGCAAAAGTTCATGTTGTATTAGGCTTTAATACAAAAGATGAAGTGTTCTATCAAAAAGAATTTGAAGAACTCGGCATCACTCCTGTGATTTGCACAATGGATGGATCAATGGGGGTTCAAGGAACTGTTTTAGATGGTATCAAAGCCAATCACATCACTTGTCCATTTGTTTGCAGTTGTGGACCATTGCCAATGCTTCGCGCGATTCAAAACACATATCAAGATGGCTATATCTCTTTAGAAAGCCGCATGGGTTGTGGATTTGGCGTATGCTTAGGTTGCGTGATGAAAACGGTAGAAGGTGACGCAGTTCGCGTTTGTGAAGACGGCCCAGTCTTTGCGATGGGAAAGGTGGTATTGTAATGGATTTATCCGTTAAACTTCCAGGATTAAATTTAAAAAATCCGGTTCTCCCTGCTTCCGGCTGTTTTGGAAATGGTCGTGAATTTGCATCCATCTATGATTTGAGCCTACTTGGGGGAATGGTCACAAAATCAGTTACCCCGAATGCTCGTTTTGGAAACCCTCTGCCTCGTATTGCAGAAGCAGAATCTGGAATGTTAAATGCGATTGGTCTTGAAAATAAAGGTGTTGATTACTTCCGTGAACATGAACTTCCTTTCTTAGAACAATTCGATACAGAAGTGATGGTTAGTGTAGCGGGATCGACAATCGAAGACTATGCGCATGTCGTTGAACACTTAAAAGGTGTAGATGTCATTAAAGCGTTCGAATTAAA
>Tibetan_p2__coassemble_1042_pt1 | contig 44634 bp, 37 predicted proteins | sample Tibetan_p2__metabat2_high_PE_038 | metagenome-assembled genome bin Tibetan_p2
TTAATTTGATTTCAAGCCGAAATGGCAAGAAATCCATCGTTGTCACCAGTAACCTAGAGCTGAATCGATGGAAAGAGATCTTTAGGGACGAAGTGCTGACAGCGGCTATGATAGACAGACTTGCTTATAAGGCACATATGATCAATATGACTGGCCAGAGCTACAGGCTAAAAGAAACAAAGAAATGGGTTGAAGAAAAATCAGAGAAATAAATTTTAAAAAACGCGCCACCCCCTAGGGGGTGTTAAGGAGAAGGAACTGCTCTATGAAAGAGCAGTATTCTTCTCCCTTAAGTGGATCAGATTTCAATTACGCAAGTGGACCAATTTTCAATTGACAAAAACAATGAAGAGTTTTCGCCTAAGTTTATAGGAAAGATGTTAAGTAAAGTCTATTCTAACTGGGATCAAAAGATGTTTTTAGAATATTTAACGCAATTTCAGCTGCCTTTGAAAAAGAAAATCAAAAAGTTTTCTCGAGGAATGAAAATGAAACTGGAGTTTGCGATTGCCTTTAGTCATGGTGCAAAATTACTGGTTTTAGATGAGGCAACAAGTGGACTAGATCCAATAGCTCGTGATGAAATATTATCCATTATTCGCAAGTATACCGAGGATGAAAATCATTCGGTATTGATTTCATCTCATATAACTAGCGATTTAGATAAGATCTCTGATTATATTGTCTATATTCATAATGGAAAATTAATGTTTATGAAGCCATATGAAGAATTAAGAGAAGATTATGGCATTATTCATGCGGGTAAGAATTATTAGATTCATTGGATCATGATGATGTTGTGGGGGTTAAAAAAGAATCATATAGTTATACGATTTTGGTTAAAAATCGGGCATCGATTCAGAATGTTTTTGAAGATTTAGAAATTATAAGACCAACTATCGAAGAAATGATGTTGTTTTATTCTAAGAAAGGAGTCGAATTATGCTAGGCATAATGTTAAAGGACTTTTATCAAGCTTTCTGCATCAGAAAGAATCTAATTAATTTTGTTTTTGGTTTTTTAACTTACTTTGTCTTGTTTTTTGCAATGCCGAGTAAGTATACTGTTATGCTTTTAGTTTGTTTAACAATCCCAATGATTAGTGTTTCACCGTTGCAATATTCAATCGAAAGAGATGAGTTGTCTAAGTTTGATCAGATTATATTGACATATCCAATTTCGAAGAAAAAAATAGTGGTCACTAAACTTTTAGAGACTTATATTTTCTCTTTTGTATGCTTATTCACGCTCTCTATTCCCATTGTATTGACTGCTGTGTATGGATATAAATTTTTGGATTTTAACGATGGAGTACTCATTCTAGTTGAAAGTGCAATTTTCACATTGATCATGTTACCAATAAACAATGCAGGTTTTATGATGTTAGGAAATAAGAAAGGCACCATTATGTATGTGGTGATATTGAGTTTTTTTGTTATAGGTTTTCTTATCCTAAATTTTGCAGTTGGGGTTGAACAGTTGTTGTCCATTTCTCTTTATCAGTGGTTATTTTATGGAGGGATGCTAGCTGTTATTTTGAATATTGCAGGATATTTTGCTTGCTTAAAAATATATGATATTAGACATTCCTAGAATTGTAAAAGTGATTAAGGATTTGAAAAAATATGAATCAACAGACATGAACATATGAAAGAATCTATTTGTAAAGAAGATATGCAAATAGATAGTAATTTGCAAGATCGATCGGTACTGATCGTCGGTTTTGATTCATAAAAATTGAAAATTGCCTAATGATATTCTGTTTGGTATGTGAGAGATAGATTTGCTTTATTGAGCAAGTTTATCTCTTTTTTTAGTATTAATGTATGGAAACAGTTCAAAAAAAGGGGCCCTTTGGCCCCTGTTGTTTTTATGAAGATTAATTAGCGATTGTTGATAATTTTTGTTAATTCAACTGGATCAACGATTTTACCGTCTTTGTAAACACGCATGTTTCCAGAAGCGATTTCGTCAATCAGGATAACTTCGTCATTGTTATAACCAAATTCGAATTTGATATCCCATAAATCAAGACCGATAGATTTTAAATCATCAGCAACGATTTTAGTGATTTTTAAAGTCTGTTCTTTCATGCTTTCGAACATTTCTGGAGTCATGATGCCTAAAGCAGCAAGACCTTCACCAGTTACAAGTGGATCACCTAATTCATCATTTTTGAATGTGCATTCAACATATCCACCTTCAAGAACAGTACCATCTTGGATATATTCTCCATATCTACGAATAAAGCTTCCTGTCGCAACTAAACGGCAGATGACTTCAAGTCCGTGTCCAAATACTGTTGCAGGTAAAACTTCCATAGTAGCATCTTCTAAATTAGCACTTACATAGTGAGTTTTGATTCCTGCTTTTTTGAGTAATTCAAAATAGTGGATAGATGTTTCAAGGTTTGCTTTTCCGATTCCTTCAATAGTTAATCCGACAGCGTTTTCACCTGGATCAAATACTCCATCTTTTCCTGTGCAGTCGTCTTTAAACTTCAACATTACGTTTCCGTTATCGAGGCTGTAAACGTCTTTAGTTTTTCCTTCGTAGATTTTTTTCATTTCTATAGTGTCCTTTCGTTTGGGTATAACTCTATAACTCTGTGTTAAAACTCTACATGCATTTTTAACACAATATATTTATCACAAAAAAAGGGGAGAAAAAAGACCATTCAACATGTTTAATTCGGTCTTTCGATTTTTTGATTATTCAAACGAATAAGTAACTAGATTAAAGAAAAAAATGAATGATGAAAGAATGTAAGATAGATGAAACACATGTCTAATAAGATGTGAAATGTTTTTTTGCGAAAGCGCTTAAAATCATAAAATGAAAAAGGAACGAGATGGAAACAAAATGGATTAAAAGCGCATACAGAAAGTTAGATCTTCCCTTGTTTAAAGATCTTTTTCCAGTTTTATTCGATATGAGAAAAACAATAAAAAACAAGTGAAATCTTAACGATTCATTGTGGAATTTATGATGTGAAATTGCCTGAAATTTATCAAATACCTTTTGTTTCCTTAGCGTTTTCATTTATGAATTTATTGATCTTCAATAATACTCAGCATGACCATTTTCATCATGCAAATAGGGGTTTGTTTTTTTATAGGAGGACCATAGAAATGACGAATTTCATTATTCAGCTTTCTTTTAAAACGAGGAAATCGGACAGTAAAGAATATTTGTTAAAAGAATAGATGTGAAATATGTTTTTTCAATGCTGAAAGCCTAATTATGAGCATTCTGGATCAAACAAGAATAGAATGAATAAGGAAGATTGTTTTGCAAATAGAAGAGAGGAAACAATCCAAAGATTAGAGTAAAGGAGGAGAAAAATATGGCTTGTACAACAATTCTTGTTGGTAAAAAAGCAACTTATAATGGCTCAACAATGATTTCACGAAATGATGACAATCCTACCGGATCTTTTGCGGTGAAAAAATTTAAAGTTGTTGAACCAAATGAACAACCTCGCGAATATCATTCGGTGATTTCGCATTGCACAATTGCACTTCCTGATGATCCTATGCGTTATACCGCTGTTCCAAATGTAAACCCAGAAGCAAAGGGAATTTGGGCAGCAGCGGGAATCAATAGTGCAAATGTCGCAATGACTGCAACAGAAACATTAACCACAAATCAGCGTGTTTTAGCCGCTGACCCTTTAGTGGTTTACCAAGAAGCAACTGATACAACTCCAGAACAAATTGGAGGTATTGGGGAAGAAGATATCGTCGTTCTTGTTTTACCTTATATCCATTCGGCTCGCGAAGGAGTCAAACGATTAGGAATGTTATTGGAACAATACGGTACATATGAAAATAACGGAATCGCTTTTGCGGATCATGATGAAGTTTGGTATTTAGAAACGGTCGGTGGCCATCACTGGATCGCTCGTAAATTACCAGATGATTGTTATACAGTGATCGCAAACCAATTCTCATTAGATGAATTTGATTTAGACGATGCAACAGGCGAACAGAAAGAATTTATGGCCAGTGCCGATATTGTTGAATTTATCAATCAGAATCATTTGAATTTATCCAAAGGTCAATTTAATGCACGCCTCGCTTTTGGAAGTCATTCCGATTCTGATCACATTTATAACACGCCACGTGTTTGGTATGGTCAACGCTACTTCAACCGCCAAGATCCAACTTGGACAAACGATGGTTTGTTAACAGGACCAGAAAGTGATGTTTTACCTTGGTGTCGTCAACCAGATCATTTGATCACGGTTGAAGATGTGAAATATGTTCAATCTTCCACTTATCAAGGAACACCATATAGTGTTTACTCCAAATCGGCGCAAGCCAACATCTACCGTTCCATTGGTGTAAATCGCACGAGCTTTTTAGGTGTAGCAGAACTTCGCAATGATGTTCCTCGTGAAGTAAGCTGTATTCAATGGATTGCTTTTGCATCCAACGTTTACAATGCATTAGTGCCAATTTATACCAACTGCACGAAAGTGCCTGAATATATTGGCAATACAACTTTACAAGTGAATACGAATAACTTCTATTGGGCAAATCGCCTCATCGGTGCAATCGCCGATCCTCATCATGATACGACGATTGTTAGTGTAGAAAGATACCAAGAAGCATTAGAATCTGCTTGTCGACAAGTGATCAATGAAGGAGAAAAATCTTTCCAACCCAATTGCGATGCCATTGAATTCTGTAATGCACAAAATCAGAAGATTGTTGATCTTGTGCAAAAGCATACGGATCGATTGCTCAATGAAGTTTTATTTACAAGCTCTTGTCTCATGCAAAATAGCTACAGCCGTTCAGATAACTAAATTGTTGAATTAAAAAGAAATCAAAAAACACGATCTGCATAACAAGGTCCATTGGGCCATGTTCTTGATCGTGTTTTCTTTTTATAAGATAGGATTGGAAAAAGAAGAGTTTTGCGAATCAGTGTGAGATCGGACGTTTTGCATCGCTTGCATATCTTCAGGAGTGATTTGATAGGCTAAACGTTGCGTACCATCATCTGTATAAATTATGCCGCAATAGGTGAATCCATAACGTAAAATGAGTTTTTGCATAATTTGATTATCAGGATGCGTATCAATTCTTACGTTTTGGCATTGTTGGAAACAAAAGCGGATCAGCTCTTTAAAAAAGCCATGTCCTTTGTGTGTGGAGGCGATACGATGAATCGTCGCATAAGGTTCATGATTGCGCCAATGACCATTTTCAATTAAATCGTAGGTAGGATCATCACCAAAAATCAAAGAGAAGACACCAAGAATTTCCCCTTGATCTTCAACAATATAAGATTGGCCTAGAATAATGTCATTGTAGATCAAAGATTGATTTGGACGATTATCGTTCCATTGATGAGGATTTCCTGTTTCTTTCATGAAGCGACGGGCATGTTCAAAGATGTCTAAAAGGACAGGAATGTCTTGAGCGGTTGTATGGCGAACGTTCATAATAAATCTCACTTTCTATTTTGAAAAATCATTAAAAAAGAAATTGAAAATGTCTTTTCGATTTATCTACAAAATATAAACAAGCAAGAATCTAAAGTTTTCATTGGGTAAACAAAAATTGTTGCTTGAACATTGATAAGGATTATATCGATTTCTATTTTATCTTTAACCTCTTTTGATGAAGAAGATAAAACTCTTTTCTTTTTAGATCAAAACAAGATGTTCGAAATCCCTTACAAGAAAAGGGCGTTTTTAAAAAAAGTCCCAAATATTTGGGACTTTTGAAGGTATAGAGAATGTTATTCAATACCATCGAAACAATATGTGCAAAGTTTGCATTTTGGCAAGCCGATTGATTTTACCAAGTCGTCAAGACGATGGTAACGCAGGCTTGTAAAGTTGGAACGTTGACGAATTGCTTCAAGCATATTGGCATAGCGTTCGCTATCTGGGTTTGTGTATTCAGCCAATACTTCTGCAGAAGGTTCGCCACCTTCTAATTCTTGAATGACACGACGAGTGATTAAATCTAACTCAGATGAAGAGCGGGAGAAGTTCAAATATTTGCAGCCGTATACAATAGGTGGACATGCAGGACGAACATGGACTTCCTTAGCTCCAGAATCGTAAAGGAATTTTGTTGTTTTACCAAGCTGTGTACCACGAACGATTGAGTCATCGATTAATAATAAGCGACGATCTTCAATCATTTCATGAACTGGGATCAGCTTCATTGAAGCAATACGATTACGCTGTTTTTGGCTAGTTGGCATGAATGAACGAGGCCAAGTTGGTGTGTATTTAATAAATGGACGTGCATAAGGTAAATGAGTCTCATTTGCGTAACCAATCGCATGGGCGATACCTGAATCTGGAACCCCAGCAACGCAATCTACGTGATCTTTTAAAAGGTTATCGCGTTGTGCTAATAACTTACCGCAGTTGTTACGCATCAATTCAACGTTAACGCCTTCGTAAGTCGATGTTGGGTATCCATAGTAAACCCAAAGGAAAGAACAGATTTTCATCTCTTCTGTAGCCGGTTTTAAAACCGTAACCGCATCGCTAGTCAGCTCAACAATTTCGGAAGGACCTAATTCCTTGTAGTTTTTATAACCTAAGTTGATAAAAGAATGGCTTTCGAATGCACAACAATAACCAGATCCATCCATTTTTTCACCAACGACAATAGGCGTACGTCCATATTTGTCTCGTGCTGCAATAACGCTGTGTTCAGTTAACAATAAAATAGAGAGCGACCCATCAATCAAGGACTGTAAATATTCAATCCCTTCAACAATGGAATTTTTTAAACAAATAATCGCAGCAGCAACTTCTGTTGGATTAATTTCACCTGTTGTCATTTCATAGAAATAGTTCATTCCATTTTGGAAACAAAGGTGTTCAAGTTCTTTTAAGTTGTTAATACGACCAACTGTAGTGATCGCAAAAGAACCAAATTTGCTACGAACTAATAAAGGTTGTGCTTCGTAGTCAGAAATACAGCCGATACCTAAATTACCGGAAAATTGGTCTAATTCACCATCGAATTTTGTACGGAATGGGGAGTTAGTAATATCGTGAATAGAACGGGAAAAACCGTTTTCACCATGTGTACAAAGACCTGCACGGCGTGTTCCTAAATGTGAATGGTAGTCAGTACCGAAAAACAAATCTAAGACACAATCTTCTTTTAAAGCAGCTCCAAAAAATCCACTCATGATCATTTCCTCCTGCTCGAATGAAAAAGAAATGGATCGTGAACAATCCACTTCTAAAAAGTATTTTAACAAAAAACGAATTCGCAACAGGGGGGAAGTGAGCGAGCTTAAACAATTTCCTTTCATTTTGTACTGAAAAGTGAAATTGATCAGCATTCTGCTCAAAAAATAGAAGAATTATGCCAGGAATTGACTCGGATCAGATAATTTATAGAGAGAAATCAGGCAGATTGAATAAAAAACGCTCTTTTTTCACGAATGTTTACTCAATATTAAGAATTTGTTACAAAAATCTAACGTAAGTGTTGGGTATCATGTAATCAAAGTGAGGAAAATACATGAAATGTCCAAAATGTAATTACGATAATCCATCGGGAATTCGCTATTGTCTAAGATGTAATTCATCACTAATCCCCCCTATCCCTCAAGAAACAAAACCACAACAAGTTCAAAAAGCAGATCAAAAATTATTTCCAGTCGTTATTGTGATTATTGTCATTGTCGTGATGATGGCGATCGTTGCTCTTTCTGTTATGAGTATTTTTATTGGCCATATGCAAACGAGTCGCGTTATGCAAGAAATGGTGACTTCATACAGTGAAGAAACATCAGAGTTTGCCGATTTATCCGAACGCTTGTTATATATTCCCGGAACGGATTTGGTCATTGAATTTCCAGAGTATGTGGATTATGTCTACGATTATTCAGAAGATACAGATCAGTTATTATTTGAAATTAAAACGGAAGACAATTTAACGATCACATTTACTTCTTCGCCAATTGATGCTGGATCCTATACGAAGAGTGAAACGCAATCCAGTTTACAAAAAAATGGCTTGTACTATTCGATTGAAGGTTCAGAAAATGAGTATTACTATATTCTTCCTTCAAAACATGGAACGGTATATGGAACAATTATTGATTCATATTCCAACCACTTAGTGAATATTACAGTCGTCGATAATGCATATGTCGAAAATGAATTGCCGGATGAATATTCAGAGACTGAAGGAATTACGGATTCTCTAGAAGATTCACAACAATCGATGATCAATGAAAGTGATCAAGAAGATACGACAAGTGAAGAACAAAGCAATTCTTCGTATGAACAAGACCAACACGTGAACGATCGTTGTCTATTCGCTCTTGAAGAAATCATGGAATCTACAAATATTGGATAAAATAGAAATATAACGATGTAAAAGACAGATCACTCATCTTTGTGCAATCTGTCTTTTTATTTTTGTCTGAACGTTTGAGGTGTGAATTTTGAATTGGGCAGGACAAGTTCAAAACGATTGCGCAAATTGACTGCGTAAATTGCTAGAATTTCGTAATATCAACATTGAAGCGGACATAATCGATAGAAAGGATGAATGAATATGAATTGGGCAGATCAAGATCAAAACGATAAGTGGTCAAATAAACCTATGTATCAAGGAAAAAACGTAGTGATTGAGGGGGATGTTCGATTTGGTAGGGATACATCCGTTTGGCATAATGCGGTAGTTCGAACAGAAAGCGAACCAATTACGATTGGCCATGCAACAAATATTCAAGATGGATGTATTCTGCATACGGATGCGAATTATCCAATTCATATTGGCCAACATGTTACGATTGGTCATGGCGCAATTATCCATGGAGCAACGATTGAAGACGATTGTTTAATTGGAATGGGGGCAATTGTATTAAATGGAGCCCATTTACAAAAAGGTTGTTTAGTCGGTGCAGGAACGCTAATTCCCGAACATAAAACAGTTGAAGCGGGTTCATTAGTCGTGGGTGTACCCGGAAAAGTGATTCGCAAACTGAGTCCACAAGATATAGAACAACAACGTCAAAACGCTTTTCATTACGTATGTGAAGCCAAGAAAAAGCAGCTTTAGATCAAAAATGAAACAATCATTGTGATAAATGAACAAACCGAGAGGAATTGATGTATATTGATTCGGTTTTGCTATAATGGATTGGATTGGCAAGGACGCCAGGAGGAAACAGCTATGCTTGAAATTAGAAATGCAAAATTGAGTGATTTAGAGAAAATTGCGAAATTAGAATCTCTTTGTTTTAGTCCAGCTGAGGCAGCAGATCGAGAAAGTTTAAAACAAAGATTAGAAGTTTATCCAAACCATTTCTGGTTGCTCTGGCGAGATGGCGAACTAGTCAGCATGGTCAATGGAATGGTCAGCAACGAAATAGAATTGTTAGATGCTTTCTATACAGATGCGACATTGCATGATGAAAGTGGGGATTGGCAGATGCTTTTTGGCGTTGAAACAGATCCACAATTCAGACAAAGAGGCTATGCTTCAATTTTGATGAAAGAAGCAATCAAAGATTGCGTCAATGATTCTCGAAAAGGCATTATTTTAAACTGCAAAGACCAATACATTCCTTTCTATGAAAAATTAGGATTTACAAATCGTGGTGTCGCAAAATCTGTACACGGCGGTGAAAAATGGAACATCATGGAATTGAATTTGGAAGATGAAATTTAATTCAAAAATAAAAATATGATTTTGAAGGGGCGATGAAATCAGCTTTGTTGCCCCTTTTTGTTTTGTGGAAGATACAATTTAGCAATATGAATATTCATTGATATAAAAATGTAAGCCAAAACATTTAAAAAAAGAAAATGTTTATATATACAAAGATCAAAAAAAGTACATCATTTTGGATGATCTCAAAAACAAGAAAGATGAAAACCAAAGATAACCAGCTATATTTGTTAAATATACGATACTTTTACGGTTTGAGCACCCTTTTTGTTATGATGTTTGAATGTTATAATTCTTTTTCAAGGGAAAAGTAAATTATGCAATATTATCAAATACTCAAACAAAGACGACTGGATTTGAACTTATCGATCCAAGATATTTCTACGCAAACAAGACTTCGACCTGAATATATCCGTGCCATCGAAGAACACAATCTTGATATTTTCTCCGATGACTTTTCATATGTTCGCTATTTCATTCATGGCTATTGCGATGCAATTGGTGTGAATTGGGAATATATTAAGGACGCTGTAGATGCAGATGTGATGGCTTATGCATCAGCGCGCGATCAGGCTTTACAACAAGCTCAGGTTAAGATGATTCAATCGATGCCATCGGCCAAACCATCGAAACAAGCATCACGAGCTTCTAAAAAACGTCGCAACCAGACCAATATGAAAAGTAGCGCATCCAAACTTTCGCGTTACATGAGTTGGGGAAATCAAAACAAGCTTTCTCGTTTGATTTTGGTGAGTGCAGTTTGCTTGATTACGTTGTTTGCGATTATTGGTTATGTCTCGCGCAGTCGTGCGAATGCTTCATTAGAAGCAGAACGCTTGGCTAGAGAACAAGAGTTGAAAAACCAAGAAGAAACAACCCAACGTTTAGCGGAAGATCTCCAAAATCGAAAACGAGGAGAAAGTGCAAACAACCAACAAGGAGCGCTAGGATTAACGGCTTTAGGAAATAGTCGTTATCGTCTAAGCGGATTCTTGCCAACAACGACAACTGTGCCAATTGTAATTACACCAAATGGACAACAAAGCGTCACCATTTATTGGAATGATAATCCAGCTTATTCTGCAACTTCTGATCAATTGATTTCTTATGATCTGAAAGCAGAAGGGGACGGCGTATTACAAGTCACTATTTCTGGTTCAACGAAAACACCAGCGATGAGCATTGGTGGATATATGATTCCGGAAAACTGTCTGACCATCAATTCAACTGGAATGTTAACGATTCAATTTGAAGTGGTTCATGATGGAATTCCTGCGACACAAGGTGAATCACAATCTGTTAGTCAAGAACAACCGACTAGCGAATATGAGTCACAATATGAAGAACCAGTTGAAGAACCGGTAAACGACCCTTCATACTACGAAGATCCAAGTTATGTAGATCCAACATATCAAGACCCCGCATATACAGATCCGACATACGAAGAGCCGCTTTATGAAGAACCGATTTATGGTGGATCAGATGGCTTAACAACTGATGGACAGGATTATTATCCAATTGATGCAAATGGCAATCCGATTTTGCCTGAAGCGGGTTATTAATGGGGGATGAACAAATGAAAAAAATGAATTTACCAAATAAGCTCACCGTATTACGTATGGTGATGGTTCCTATTTTATGGGCTGTTTATTTATGTATTCCTGCAGATGCTGGAATCGTATCGCAAGAAGCAAACTTAGGATTACGCAACATTTTAGTTTTAATTCTCTTTACCGTTGCTTCCTTGACAGATATGTTAGATGGCCAAATCGCACGAAAAAGAAATCTGATTACCTCTTTCGGAAAATTTTTGGATCCAATTGCCGACAAAATGTTAGTCAATACAACGTTGATTTTATTGTGCTTTAACCATGAAGCATCTATTATTCCTGTATTAATTATGATTGCTCGTGACTTAATTGTGGATGGATTGCGTTTATCTGCAGCAAGTCAGGGTGAAGTTGTTTCTGCAGGTTTTTCTGGAAAACTTAAAACTGTTTTACAGATGGTCGCAATCATCATGTTGTTACTTCATAACTGGCCATTTGTTTATTTGAATTTGCCAATTAGTGAAATTGCACTTTGGGCAGCAGCTTGCGTCAGTGTATATTCCGGTTGGGTTTATTTCGATAAACTTAAAGATTACGTTTTAGAAACAATGTAAAATATAAAGAAAGTAAATAAGCCATTTGAATATCGATCTTTTCATCGAATTCGAATGGCTTTTCTTTGAGTGAAAGAATGAAGAAAGAGATTAGAACAGATGATGAATAAAGAAGTTGAATACAATATTGATTTTGATCAAGCACAAAATCTCATTGAACTTGCCAAGAAAAAACAAGTCACCATTTCTAGCTGCGAGAGTTTTACTGCAGGATTATTTAGCGCAACGCTCGCTTCAATACCAGGCGCTTCTTGGGTATTAAAGGGAGGATTTGTGACTTATTTTACGGAAATGAAAACGACATTAGCACATGTGGACTTGGATTTAATCCAACAAAAAGGTGTGGTTTCAAAAGAATGCGCAATGGCGATGGCTAGCCAAACAAGAAAGCTGACAAACAGTGATTATAGTGTGTCGTTTACCGGAAATGCCGGACCATCCTCTATGGAAGGAAAGCCGGCAGGATTATTTTATTGTGCCATTGCGACAAAAGAACAAATAAAATTTTTTGAATATCAAGTCGATCTTGAGCGCAATCATTTACGCGGCTATGCCGTAAATCAAATGATTCAAGAATTGATTCACGATTTAGAACATGCGAAATAGTGAATAGTCCATGCACAAAATATGCACATCTAAATTGTAAAAATGCGTATTTTGTAAAAAATAGATAGACAAAAGGTTTGCTTTCGGTCAATAATTAAGCATCAGAAATGAAATGCTAAAAAATAAAAAATATATTTATTTATTTTTAAGTGACAATAATAATGTCAGAAATACATTTATCTTAAAGACAAGCAGTAATTAGGGGGTAATCAATATGGCAACAAAGAAAGTTGAGAAAGTAAAATCTAAAGACGAGCTTTTAGCAGGCGTTATTAAAGATATTGAAAAAGAATATGGTAAAGGGTCAATCATGAAACTTGGGGATCGTGCAGCAGTTGATGTTGAACCGATCCCATCTGGCTCCTTACTTTTAGATAAAGCACTCGGGATTGGTGGATATCCTAAAGGAAGAATTATCGAGATTTATGGACCTGAATCTTCTGGTAAAACAACATTAGCATTACATGCAATTGCAGAAGTTCAAAAACGTGGTGGCCGTGCTGCATTTATTGACGCAGAAAACGCAATTGATCCAGTATATGCGAAACACTTAGGAGTAAATATCGATGAATTAATTTTGTCCCAGCCAGATTCTGGAGAACAGGCATTAAACATCATGTTGATGTTAATTGAAAGTGGTGCAGTGGATTTAGTTGTTGTTGACTCCGTTGCCGCATTAGTTCCACAAGCTGAATTGGATGGCGAAATGGGCGAAATGCAAGTCGGGGCACAGGCACGTATGATGTCTAAAGCGATGCGTAAACTTTCCGGGATGATGAATCAAAACGATTGTACAGCGATTTTCATCAACCAATTACGTTTGAAAGTCGGTGTGATGTATGGAAACCCAGAAACTACACCAGGTGGCTATGCATTAAAATTCTATTCTTCTGTACGTATCGAAATCCGTAAATCTGAAGTGATTAAAAATGGAACAGAAATTGTCGGAAACAAAGTAAACGTTAAAATCGTGAAGAATAAAGTTGCAGCCCCATTCCGCAAATGTACTTTGGAAATCACTTATGGACAAGGATTGTCTGCTCTTTCTGAATTGATCGATTTAGCTGTAGATTATGATGTCATCAAGAAATCTGGATCCTGGTATTCTTATCAAGGAGATAAGATTGGTCAAGGTAAAGAAGCATCTAAAGAATATTTGAAAAATAACGAAGCTTTACGTAGTGAAATCGAACAAAAAGTTCAAGCATTAATTCGTAGCTCGAATTTGAGTGATGATATTGATCACGACGATATTCAAAATCAAGAAGAATTAGCATTAAATGATGCGATTGAAGAAGATTTCGATAATATCGATCTGGAAACAGGAGAAATCTTAGACGATTAATCCCTATTGATCTCATAACTTAAATGTTCAATCTACAATTTTGTAAATCTATGCAAGCCATACGATATGATTCGTGTGGCTTTTTTTTTGAGGTTTAAACAAATGCGATGTATGGAATGAAAATCGTCTTTTGTACAGGTTATAGGATGATCAAGAACGATAAAAATAGCGGTATCATTTTTGTTAGAGAACTTTTTTATAGAAAAGTACCTAGAATTTTAGAGTTTTAAGCGTTTCATGAACTTGAATGATTATAATAATAAAAATATTCAAATTTTTTGAGAAAGCAGATGTGTAATTCTGCTTGATGAAGGGATAAAAAACATGAAAGATGGAAGAAATTTATCTTTGGTCATGGATTTTTATGAACTGACGATGAGCCAGGTCTATTTCAATGATCACAAAGAAGAGGAAGTTGTATTCGACTTGTTTTATCGTCGCAACCCCGATGATGGCGGATTTGCGATTTTTGCGGGATTAAATCAGGTTGTTGAATATATTCAAGATTTATCGTTTACTCACGAACAAATCGAATATTTGAGAAGTTTAAATCGATTTACAGATGAATTCCTTGAATATTTATCGAATGTCCGTTTCACTGGAGATATTTGGGCAATTCCAGAAGGAACACCCGTTTTTCCTTATGAACCATTGATTAAAGTCAGAGCACCTTTGATCGAGGCCCAATTAGTTGAAACAGCATTATTACTTGCGATCAACCACCAAACTTTAATTGCGACAAAAGCGAGACGAATTGTGCAAGCCGCAAAAGGAAAAGCAGTCATGGAATTTGGTGCACGTCGTGCGCATAACTTTGACTCCGCTATTCAAGGGGCACGAGCTGCTTATATTGCCGGTGTAGCAGGAACTGCGACAACGGAAGCAGGGATGCAGTCATCTATTCCCGTATTAGGAACAATGGCGCATTCATTTGTTCAAAGTTTCCCAACAGAATATGAAGCGTTCTTAGAATATGCAAAAACATATCCAAATTCTTGTACTGTCTTAATTGATACATACAACACATTGAAATCCGGATTAGAAAATGCGATTCGTGTGGCTAAAGAATATCTCGAACCAAATGGGTATCGCTTAAAAGGGGTTCGGATCGACTCAGGTGATATGGCCTACTTATCGAAAAAAATTCGTCATCGTTTAGATCAAGAAGGGATGCAAGATTGCTCCATTGTTGTATCGAACTCTTTAGACGAATACTTAATCGAATCTTTAGTTGACCGTCAGGGCGCTAAAATCGATTCTTATGGTGTCGGAGAAAATATGATCGTTTCTAAAAATGCCCCTGTTTTTGGCGGTGTATATAAACTGGCAGCTTTAGAAGAAAACGGTGTTATGGTTCCGAAAATTAAAATTTCGGAAAATGAAGAAAAGATCACCAATCCAGGCGATAAAAGACTGTATCGAATTTATAATAATGAAGATGGCAAAGCAATTGCGGATTTAATCGCATTAAGTGAAGAAGAAATTCGTGAAGATCAGGATTTGACGATTTACCATCCAATGAGTAAATGGAAATCTAAAACACTTGAAGCAGGAACATTTGAAGTACGTGAACTTTTAGTCCCAATTTTCGAAAAAGGAAAATTGGTTTACAATATGCCATCCTTAGTGGGGGTTCGTGACTACTGTGCTCGTGAATTAGAAACACTTTGGGATGAAATTAAACGTTTTACTAATCCACAAGAGTACTACGTGGATTTAACGGAAAAATTACTCGATTTAAAAATTTCGATGATCCAAGAAAAACGCTAATGTTGATTCAATAGAAAAAGCCAAACAAAAGGAGATTTCCTTCGGTTTGGCTTTTTTGATGGATTGAGAATGAAAATGTCGATCGAATTAATGATCATCCTCATTATCGAGGTCATCATCTTGATAAATTTGTGGCTTGATTTCATGACGGAAATAGTCACGAATAAGAGAAAAAGCAAGACTTTGATAAGGACCATCATACAAGAAACGATGCTTAGCATGATGTAAGAAGACTAAGGCTTTTTCTTTGTTTGGAATTTGATTGAATATTTTGCGTGAGGATTTATATTGAACGACTTCGTCACCAGTTCCATGAAGAATGAAGATTGGACATTTGACTTTCAGTATATCGTTACGAAAGTTTTGAACCACATTGACAAAACCTTTGGTATGTTCACCACTCATTGATGGAGCGGCATTATCGCTTTTGGGCATGATTTTATTTTTGGCAACTCGAGACACTTGGTTAAAATCAAATGGATAAAATGCTGGAGCAGCCAGTAATAAATCTTCAATGGAATAAATACTGGCTAGATGGCTAGCGATAATACCACCCATTGAAAAGCCGACAAGGTGAATGGTTCGGCGTTGTGCAATTGCTTGTTGAATTCTTGTTTCACAACGGCGCATCCATTGGGAAATATCGGTATCATCAGGATCATTTGGATTAAAGTAAGAAAATTGCCAGACCTCAAATCCTTCTTTTTCTAAATATTCAGCAAGTGGATCAAATTCATGCATAGTTTTAAATCCAAAGCCATGGATTGTAATCACAAGATCTTTTTGGGGAAGAGCTTGGCCTTTTGCATCTTTTTTGAAAAAACGTGAGAAGTTGAATTTCATGAAAAACTCCCTCTATTCATGAATCAAAATCAAAAGAGTCAATTATCGATTTTGAAATATAAGTAAATTCGCTATTTCTTATTCTAACGCAAATAAAAGAAGGAAATTCAAAATACGCTTAAAATCCTTGTAAAATCAGGAAAAGAAATAGATTCGAACAAAAGAAGAAGTTTTAAGGTGGATGGATCGGTTTGAATTTGATCGATAAAAAACAAGTGGAAACTGTGAAAATTTTAGCAATTTTGCAGGATTTGAGTGCGTATTTATGTGATCTTTATGCAAAATTAAGCATCTTTATTTAGTATTAATTTTCTATCAATTTTTCGTGTATTTAACTTTGAAGACTTTTTGTGACTTGCTAAACTTGTAACGAAAATAAGAAAAAGAGTAATCAATACCGTTTTTCGACCTACGAAAAAGAGGAAGGAAGTCTGTGAAATGCCGAATAGTCCAGAAAAAATGAAGTTATTTTACCTTTGTAGTGCAGCAAGAAATTTGCGTGCAAAAATGATGCGCGCTCTCCATTATACATTGACTGGACAATATGATACGGCGATTCAATATATTCAAGATTATTATCATGAACTCAAATCGCTCCGTAGTGAATATTCTTCTTTAGCGATCGATAAACAAGACTTGTTATGTAAAGATGTCGAATCCTCATTGAAATTTAGCGAACTTGTATGTGATTCAATTATGCAGGCGAATTGTTTACATTCCAAAAATTGCTCGGCAGTAAAATTCCATATTTATAACTAAACGGCAATTTTTGAGTCTAAATTTTTCGTTTTGGAAAACGAAAAAGAATAAATATTTGTTGTTTTGAATCGAAAATAGCGTGATATTGATCATTTTCCACGGCCAAAAATAAGATTAAATCGGAAAAATGGGATAAACACCAATCCGAAACGCATAGTTTTTTCTACTAAATCAGAATGATTTGACCACTAAATCGCACATGAACTGAAAAATGTGCGTTTTTTTGTGCGCTTTTCTAAATTTTCTGAAAGAAAAATGTTTTATTTTCAAAAAAGGACTTGATGTTTAGAAATGAAATGATAAAGTAGAACCACAAATTGGTGATGAAAAGAAGAGTACCCAATCCAATGTGCAAAGAGAGTTTCTGGTTGGTGTGAAGAAACGACAAAAGGTTGGCGAACATGGTCTTGGAGCTGCATGATCGATAGTTAGACATGACGGGAACGCCCGTTACAGCGTTAGAGTATGAATGTACTTGATGAGGCAGTTGTTGGTGACAACACTGTAAATTTAGGTGGTAACACGGAGTTTATAGCTTTCGTCCTAAGTGATGAGAGCTTTTTTTTATTTTATTGAGCAAGGAGGCAAATGCTTTGATTCAGTTAGAGCATGTAACCAAAACATTTAAAACGAAAGACGGAGATGTCCAAGCTGTAAAAGATGTTTCAATCCATGTCAAAGAAGGAATGATTTATGGCATCATCGGATTTTCTGGAGCAGGAAAATCCACACTTGTCCGTTGCATGAATTTATTAGAAAGACCAGATGAAGGAAAAGTTATTTTCGATGGTCAAGATCTTACACAAGCAAGTCCAGTAGAACTGAGAAAATCACGCAAGAAAATTGGAATGATTTTCCAACACTTCAACTTACTTCCCGCATTAACGATTTATGAGAACATCGCACTTTCTTTACGAATGGAAAAAACACCAAAAGATGAAATCGATGCGAAAGTCATGAATTTATTAGAACTGATTGATTTAGTCGAACGAAAAGATTCTTATCCAAGTCAGTTATCTGGTGGACAAAAACAACGTGTATCGATTGCTCGAGCGTTAGTGAACGATCCAAAAGTATTGTTGTGTGATGAAGCAACTTCAGCACTTGACCCACAAACAACGCAAACGATCTTAAAGTTGATCAAACGAATCAATAAAGAAAGAGGAATCACGGTTGTCATGATTACTCACGAAATGTTTGTCGTGAAAGAAATTTGTGATCGCGCCGCCATTATGGATGCAGGTCGTGTGGTGGAAGAAGGGGACATCGTTGATATTTTCTCTCATCCACAAGAAAAGATGACAAAAGAATTTATTTCTACCGCAAGTAATGCCAACAAAATTGATGAGTTAATTGAACAACAACATCCAATTACGCAACTGAAAGAAAACGAACAACTTGTTCGTCTTCAATATGACCAAACGAATACATCGCACCCGATGATTTCTGAGATTTCTCGTAAATTTAATGTCGACTGCTCGATTATTTACGGAAATATCGAAATCCTTCAAGAATCCCCAATCGGAACATTGATCTGCGTATTAAAAGGGTCTGATGATGATATTCGCAATTCCATCGCTTGCTTTAAACAAGATGGAATTAGAGTGGAGGTGATTAAGCGTGGACACATTGACTAATTGGATCCCTAACGTCATTGAATATTCAAACTTGTTCCCACAAGCCATTGTTGACACCTTGATCATGTTGTTTGTGACGGGTGTGATATCACTATTGATCGGCTTACCTTTGGCCATTATTGTCGTTGTCACAAAACCAGAGGGGATTTGTCCAAATAAAACAATCTTCTTCATCTTAGACAAATTCATTAACTTATTTAGAGCAATTCCATTTGTGATCTTGATTCCGATGCTCTCGGATCCAACCCGTTGGATTTTCCATACGACGATTGGAATTAAGATGGCTTTTGTTCCATTAATTGTTGGAACAGTCCCATTTGTCGCAAGACAGATGGAATCGGCAATGGAAGAAATTCCAGAAGGAATTGTCGAAGCGAGCATTTCCATGGGGATGAGTCCTTGGCAAATTGTTCGCCACGTTTACTTAAAACAAAATATCCCAGGCATGATTCGCGGTATGACAATTGTGTTAATCGCAGTCATTGGTCAAATCGCCATTGTCGGTACAGTTGGTGCTGGTGGTCTTGGTGACTTGGCAATTCGCTTTGGATGGCAAAGACGTATGAACGACATTACTTATGTTGTTTTATTCTTATTGCTCGTCATTATTTCTATTATTCAAATGGTTGGTGACTGGCTTGTTAAAAAGACGACACATTAAGATGTGAACGTTGATGATCGAAAAGATCGAACTGAATTTAGATTTTAATCCTGAATATCATTTGAGGATTAAATAAAAATGAAACACTTATGGAGGAAAACGAAAATGAAAAAATTGAACACCTTGGTGGCTGCTGCAGTATTATCTGCCGGCCTTGTTGGATGCTCTAGCTCCAACAATACTGCTTCTAGTACAGCAGATTCTTCTGCAAAAGCAGATAAAACAATCACTGTTGGGGCAACAACAAGCCCACACGGTGTAATCCTTGAAAAAGCTAAAGATTTATTGGCTGAAAAAGGATACACATTAGAAGTTGTTGAATTCTCTGATTACCCAAACATCAACCCATCTACTTCTGATGGTTCCTTAGATGCAAACTATTTCCAACACTTCCCATACTTAGAAAGTTACAATGCTGACAGCAATTACACTGAAGGTGTAGATGGCTACTTAGTTTCTGCAGGTGCAATTCACTACGAACCACTTGGCATTTATTCTCAAAAACATGAAAGCGTAGATGAAATCGCTGATGGTGCGCAAATCGCAATTCCAAACGATGCAACGAACGAAGCACGTGCATTATTCTTATTAGAAGCACAAGGATGGATCACTTTAGCAGATGATGTAAATATCGCAACTGCAACAATCCATGATATCGAAGAAAATCCAAAGAACTTAGAAATCGTTGAAATTGCTGCTGACCAAGTTGCTTCTAAACTTCCAGATATCGATTTCGGTGTTTTAAACGGAAACTATGCTTTAACTTCTGAAGTAACTGAAGACCTTTTAGTAACAGAAGCAGCTGACTCTGAAGCGGCAAAAACTTACCAAAACATTATCGCTGTTCGTGAAGACAGAAAAGATGATGAAGCAATTAAAACATTAGTCGAAGTATTGAAATCCGATGAAATCAAAAAATTCATCAACGATGAATTTGGTGCTTTTGCAGTTCCTGCTGAATAGTCATCGATTAAAAATTTAAACTAACCCCGAATCTTAAAATCCTTATCGAAGACCCCGACTTTCGATAAGGATTTTTTTAGAAAAAGAAAACCTCGATCTTGTATCGAGGCTTTTGTCAATTATTCAGTTTAGTCGCGTTGGGGATCAAAGCTTGTCCAACGGCCAAAGGATCCGCAAGGTAAATAAGAATTGCCTTTAGTGATCGGTAAAAGTGTTTCTCCTACTTCAACAAAGCCTTTATGCTTACGGGCAACAGTACGTTCTAATGTTTGACGTAAAGTAGTCAATGGGAAACCAGTTGTATATAAATTGACTAAGAAAAACAAAGATTGATCAGATAATAATTCACTTGCTTCAACGAGAAGGTCATAAATATTATCTTCTAGTTTCCAAACTTCGCCATTCGGACCACGACCATAAGAAGGTGGGTCCATAATAATGCCATCATAGGTACGGCCACGGCGTTTTTCACGAGCCAAAAATTTCATCACATCATCGACTAAAAAGCGAATCTTTTTGTTTTGAAGATGATTGAGTTCCATGTTTTCTTTTGCCCAAGCGTTAATGCCTTTTGACGCATCGAGATGCACGACTTCATCCGCTCCAGCTTTTGCGGCAGCCATTGTCGCTCCACCAGTATAGGCAAAAAGATTTAAGATACGAATTTGGCGATTTGGATTTTCTTTTTTAGCATTTTGAATTGTATTCATAATGAAATCCCAGTTTGCAGCTTGTTCAGGGAATAATCCAGTATGCTTAAATCCAGTTGGCGAAATTTTAAAACGCAAATCTTTATAGGAGATCGTCCAATAGTCTTTGATTTTCGTTTTGAATTCCCATTGTCCGCCACCTTTATTTGAACGATGATAAATCGCATGTGCCAATTTCCAATTGGATTCATCATCAATTGGCCAAAGTGCTACGGGATCAGGGCGACGCAAAATAATATCGTTCCAACGTTCTAACTTTTCTTTACCCCCAGCATCGAGTACTTCATAATCTTTCCAATCGGATGCAACTTGATTCATAACTTCACCTCTATTTGTTGTTTATTGATTCTATGAATTATAGCATGTGTAAACAACTGTTTTGATTCTACTAGAGAACATTTGATTTTCAAACAATTGGAAAAGAAAATAGGAAATGCGCTATTCTATTAGATGGATCGAATACAGATGAAAATAAAACTCTCATAAAAACAGAAAGGGTTGATAATATGTTTGTTCAATTAATATGTAAAGATCGCAATCCGGATCAGATGGATGAGATTTATCAAACATTAGGCGCATTGTCGCAAAGAGAAGGCGTCCAAATCGAAGATCGTGGTCATGCGGTTGAAATTCTCGTTTGCCCACAAGGAAAAATCGTCGCTCAAGAGGACGAAAAAGATTTGATCTTAGCCGCGAATACCCGTCATGGTGGACCGGGCTTTCATGCTTTTGTGGTTGACTTTTTTGAAGATTTACAAGAAGAAGTAGAAGGCGAATACGAGTTTTTTGATGATACGGAGTACAACAAAGATGAAGACTTTGATCGCCTCATTACCAAATATGAAGAAGAACTCGAATATGTTCGAAAACTGATTTTAGATCGACCAGGATTTAGTGAAAAAAACTATATGTTCGATGAAACGTATTACTTGCCACAAGCACAACAAGGCAAAATTAATACGGCAACCGGCGTGATGGATTTAACGGATTTCCAAACGACAAATATTAAACATTTAATGGATCGTTTCTATGTTTGGAATGATTGGGATCGTGATGGCCAGTTCTATTTAAATAGTGCACTGACTTTAATTGCGAAAGATTATTATGGAAAGTATTCGCATATGGATGAAGTCAGCGCCAAAGTCGCAGAGACAATTGCGGAGGATATCGAAGCCGCTTATCGTTTAAATCCGCTTTTACCTTTACCTTTAAATACGTATCAGGAAATTTGTGAACTTCTTCATCGCGAAAGCAAGTTAAAAGGGGCGATCGCAATGGACGAAGAAATCGTTCCTTACCGCAACAAAGATGTGCATCATATTTTTGAAGATGCCCGAATTGTTGCATTAGGAAGTGCACAAAGAAACTACGATCCAATTTGTCAATCGCTGTTCTTAAGTGCGCCTTATCAAGATGAAGGGGAGTGGAGTTGGCTCATTCAAGCTTCTTTACAACCAGATATTTTGACCAATGTCGATGAGCTATTAGAAAGAGAACCAATTGTCCGAGATGATCAAACGATCGTTTGGATGGATGAATATTTTGAAGAGGGTATTGATTATATCGATGCCATTATTCGTGAAGATGAACGTTATCTGTACATTCATTCATTAGCACAAGACTTAGCGCAAATGGACTATTTGCGCCAATGCATTTTACAATCGGGCTTTTACCACGCTTAATGATTTTGACCACCCAACGAGTCTTGGGTGGTTTTTTTAAATGAAAGCGGATGAAGGTTGGTGTGCAACGGATGTTCAAAAGGAATTCCATCGCAAAAAAATTGCTTTGTGTTAAGATGACAAGAGCCAAAAAATATTCGCCCAAACAGGTGAATAAATTGAATATTGAATACGATTTTCATATTGAAAATAAGAAAGGATAAACCGATGGAACCATTATTAAATTCTTTGAATCAATCGCAAAAAGAAGCCGCGACATGTGTTGGTCAACATGTACGGATTGTTGCGGGTGCGGGAAGTGGAAAAACGCGTGTGTTAATGGCACGAATCGAATACTTGATTAACGAGTTAGGTGTTTATCCAAGCAAAATTATGGCGATTACCTTTACCAATAAAGCGACGTGGGAAATGAAAAATCGTCTGACAAAACAAATGGGCGAAATGGATGCTGCAAGAGTACGGATTTCAACGATTCACTCATTATGCGTCCGCATTTTGCGTGAAGATGCTTCAGCGGCAGGCTTTCCTCGCAATTTTGAAATTTTAGATACCGATGACCAAAAATCATTGTTGCGCAGAATTTATAAAGAAAATGAAATTAACTTAAAAGATCATCCTCTCGCTTTAGCAATGGAGGAAATTTCCAATATTCGTAAGCAAGAAGCGGCGCGCCGCTTACCAAAATACAAAGACGATATTCTCGACATTCCCGAGCAAGAAATGGATTCGCAAGTTGTTTTTGCGGCAAAAGAATATTTACGACGTTTAGATGAAATGCGTGCGATGGACTTTGACGATTTGCTGTTGCAGGCGCATAAACTTTTAGCAGAACATGAACAAGTACGAACGAAATGGCAAAACCGCCTCGACTACATTCATGTCGATGAGTTTCAAGACGTTGACCCCATTCAATATGACATCATCCGTCTTATCACACGTGATGATGCAATACTAACGGTAGTCGGAGATCCGGACCAGACGATTTATTCTTGGCGTGGGGCTTCGATTAACATCATTATGAATTTTGAAAAAGACTTCCCCAATACCAAGACAGTCATTCTCGATCAGAACTACCGCTCTTTGCAGCCAATTCTTGAAGCGAGCAACGCATTAATCGCAAATAATCGCAATCGTATTGAGAAAAGTCTATTTAGTGATAAAGAAAGTACAACTTTACTTGATTTTTTTGCCGCAGACGATTTAGAATCTGAAGCTTGGAAAGTCATTGAAACATTACGCAAAGATCGTGGACAATCGAAGCGCAAATGGGAAGACTATATGATTCTCTATCGCTCGAACTACTTGTCACGCTCTTTTGAAAAAGTATTACGTTTGAATCGCATTCCTTATCGTTTAATTGGCGGTGTCCGCTTTTTTGAGCGAAAAGAAGTAAAAGATATTTTGGCTTATATCAAGCTTTTAACGCAGCCTGATCCAACAGATCCTAAACAACTCGCTTTAGATATTCCTTTAGAGCGAATTATTAATGAACCCAAACGCGGCATTGGCAATAAAATGATCCATGATTTGGAATTATTAGCTAAAGAGCGGGATTGCAACGTATTATCCGTGTTGAAAGATGCAAGTTCGCTGACGAAAGCACAAGCAAAAAAAGCAACTCAATTTGTCGAGATGATCGAAAGTCTACAGACAAAATTCAACCATTATGTTGAACAAGGCGAAGTCGATCAAATTATCGATGATATTTTAGACGATACCGGTTATCGTCTAATGTTAAATGCCTTAGGTCAAGAAGGAAAAGATCGTTTGGATAACATTAAAGAGCTCCAAAACGATTTGCATGAAGCGATTAGCGATACCCAAGATTTTACGATCGAAGAGTATTTACAAAATATCTCGTTATTAAGTGATTCAAATAAAGAAAACCAAGCGAATGGTGTAACTTTAATGACTGTCCATGCCGCAAAAGGAACAGAAGCACCTGTTGTTTTTATTGTCGGTGTCAATGAAGGAGTTTTCCCCGCATTGCGATCAATTGAAACAAGAGGATCATCGGCATTAGAAGAAGAGCGCCGCTTGATGTATGTGGCCATGACACGTGCGCAAGAAAAGCTCTATATTAGCTGGAACAGCGGTTATTCTTTTCAAATGGGCGAGTTCTCAAAACCTTCGCGTTTTGTGGTGGAAATTCCGGAAAAATGGATCGAGCGAAAACCTGAGCCTTCATCAACGCTTTTACAAAGCGATGATCTACGTAAAGTTAGAGCACCTAAAAAAGATGATCTTGTTTTAACGAGTGCATCAGGTAAAACGCTCGGTGTGATTCATGGTGGCAAAAATAACAACCGGGCGCAGACTTTAAATAGTCGCCGCATAGCACCAACGAAAACAAAAGACAAAATCAAAGCTGGTGACTTCGTTGAACATCCCAAATTTGGTGTAGGGACTGTATTAGATGTCGCACCAACAGCTTTGACGATTGAATTTTCGCAGGGTTATGGCCAAAAGCGGATTGCCCCTGGCTTTGTGAAGAAAAAGGTGATGGAATGAATCAAAAATCAAAAAATATTTTGAAAGCCATAAATATCGATATCACAAAAACACAATTTTTTGGTGAAACACTCATCTATATGGGAATTGGTTTAATCATCGGTATCATTGTTGCTTTCTTTGAATTTATTTTCGCAAAAGGGATCGAAATTGTGACCAACCTTCGACTCAGTCATGGTGGAACATTATGGCTTTTGGCTTTACCGATCTTTGGCTTATTGATCGTTTATGTATTTGATCACTTTGGCGGAAAGTCCAAACAAGGCATGGCATTGGCGTTTAAAATTGAACGTGGTGAAGAAACATCAATTCCAAAGCGCACTCTTTCATTAATGGCACTAGCAACTTGGTTATCTCATTTAGCTGGAGCGAGTGTGGGAAAAGAAGGCGTGGGTATGCAAATTGGTGCGACAGTCTCCAATACGCTAACGCGGAAACTGCCAGTATTAAAAAATCGTAAAACGATTTTTGTGCTCACAGGGATGGCTGCTGGATTTGCGGGATTGTTTGGCACACCATTTACGGCAATTTTCTTTGCGATGGAAATTTTTGTCAGTGGTGTGATTGAATTTAAAGCGTTAGCACCAGTGGTTATGGCATCGATTTCCGCCGCAAAAGTAACGGCTTTATTAGGTTTACATGCAGAGTCTTTTACTCTTGGCTTAGATTTGCAATTTGAATTATTCACTTATGGTTGGAAGCTCGTATTATTGGGGATCATTTTTGGTTTTGTTGGCGCACTATTTGCGCGGACGATGCATTTTGCCCATCATTTCTTTGAAAAAGTGTTCCCAAATGACTATGTCCGTATTTTAGTAGGCGCAATTGGTGTAGGCCTATTATTGTGGTTATTATGGGATGGACGTTATAGTGGATCGGGCGCAAGCTTAATTGAAGCGGTATTCCATGGTGAAACAATATATGCTTGGGATTTCATCTTGAAATTCATTTTGACAGCTTTATGTTTATCGATCGGATTTATCGGTGGTGAGGTTATGCCTCTCTTTACGATCGGAGCAACATTAGGTGCAGTCATTGCGCCATTCTTCGGTTTACCGGCTATTTTTGGTGCGGCACTAGGTTATGCGGCTGTATTTGGAGCGGGAACGAATACTTGGTTAGCTTCCATTATGGTTGGTGCGGAAGTGTTTGGATTTCAATTTTTCCCTTTCTTCTTTGTTTGCTCAACTGTAGCTTATTTATTTAATGGCAACTGCTCCATTTATGCTTTACAAAGAAATTTATCGTTGGCCTTCATGATGGAAGATGCTGATGAAAATGTAAAACCACAAATCAAGTAAGCAAGTACGCACTTGTTTGTTAAACTGTATATTCAACCAGGTTTGTTCATAAGAACACCTGGTTTTTTTGGTACAATAAACAATAGGTCTTTTGGCAATCAAAAGACTTTTGAAATTGAAATAATTTCGATTAAAATTCTTTTGAAACGAATTTGCCAAACTAGTGACAAAAAAGAAAAGAGGTGTCTCATGTCCAAACAACGGATTGAACAACTACGTGCTTTATTAACACAATATGCCACTCAGTATTATATTGAGGATCAACCAACTGTTTCGGATGCTGAATATGACCGCCTGATGGAAGAACTCCAAGCTTTGGAACAACAACATCCAGAGCTTTATGATCCTAATTCACCAACACAACGGATTATCGGGAAGGTGTTAGATGGATTTGAACAAGTTACGCATGCCCAACAAATGTTATCGTTAGGGGATGTGTTCAATAAAGAAGAATTACAAGAATTCGTCGATCGCATTTGGAAACAATTTCCTGATGCTAAATTCACTTGTGAATACAAATATGATGGCTTAGCGATGGCCTTGATGTATGAAGATGGCGATTTTGTTCGCGCCGTGACAAGAGGCGATGGATTTGTTGGAGAAGATGTCAGCGAAAACGTACGAACAATTGCGACCATTCCGATGCATATTGATATGCCCGGTCATGTTGAAGTTCGTGGGGAAGTGATTATGCCTAAAAAGAGCTTTGAAGCGCTCAATGCTCTACAAGAAGAAAATCACCAACCGTTATTTGCCAATCCGCGTAATGCGGCAGCGGGAACGATTCGCAATCTCGATACAAGCATCGCTCGTAAACGCCGTTTGGATATGTACTTATACTATTTCCAAAATGGCGAAGAACATGGCATTCATTCACAACAAGAAGCACTCACATCTTTACAAAAACTGAATTTTCGCGTGGATCCATCGTGGAAACTTTGTTCAACTTTTGATGAGATTTGGTCATTTATTGAACAAGCAAGTCAAAAGCGAGCAGATCTGCCATTTGAAATTGATGGAATTGTTATTAAGCTAAATCGATTTGATCAACAACAACAATTAGGCACAACCGCAAAAGCACCACGCTATGCGATTGCCTATAAATTTCCGGCTGAAGAAGTAGAAACACGATTGATTGATATTACGCTAACGGTTGGACGAACGGGGAAAATTACGCCGAATGCCGTGTTAGAACCAGTTCGAGTAGCGGGAACGAAAGTCAGTGCGGCCACGTTACACAATCGCGACCGCATCGAAAGTTATGATTTAAAAATTAACGACAAAGTCATTATCCGCAAAGCGGGAGACATCATTCCAGAAGTCGTTCGCGCTTTACCAGAAAAACGAGATGATACAGTCGTTGATTTTGTCTGGCCAACAACTTGTCCAATTTGTCATTGTGAATTGGTCAAAGATGAACAACTAGCCGATTATTATTGCGTTAACCCAGAATGTCCTGCCCAAATTGTCGAAAGTATGATTCATTTCTGCAGTCGCAATGCGATGGATATTGAAGGTATGGGGGATAAAAAAGTCGAGTGGTTACATGATCATCACTTTTTAGACTCGATTGAAGATATTTATTGTTTGCATGAAAAACGAGAACAATTACTTCAACATAAAGGTTGGGGAGAAAAAGGCTTAGATAAGCTTTTTGAAGCGATCGAACAAAGCAAACAACAACCATTAAGCCGCTTACTTTTTGGTTTAGGTATTCCTTTAATTGGCGCAAAAGCAGCAGCCTTATTGGCGAATGAGTTTGGAACGATGGATGCTTTGATGCAAGCGAATGTCATGCGTTTGCAGTCGATTAATACAATTGGTCATTCAATGGCGACTTCGCTTGTGAAATTTTTTGGCCAAGATAAAAACCAACAATTAATAGCCAATTTAAAAGCACTCCATTTAAATATGGAGCAACCACAAATCAATCAAGAAGAACAAACCGATTCTTTCTTTGCGAATAAAACAGTTGTTGTCACGGGAACGTTACAACAGATGACTAGAAAAGAAGTGACGGAAACGCTCGAACGACTCGGCGCAAAAATAACGAATTCGATCTCGAAAAAGACCGATTTATTGATTGCTGGAGAAAAAGCGGGAAGTAAACTTGAAAAAGCGAAAGCGAATCATGTTCCAATTTGGGATGAAGCGCGCTTTTTAAAGGAGATCCATCATGACGAGTAAAGTGATCAAAACGTTCGTTGCCATGGGGGCAATTTGTACAAGTTTGACTTTGGTCGGGTGTGAGGATAGTGTTCAAAAAGCGCAACCTTTAAAACCAGGCGACTATGCGGCTATCTTGCCATATGAAACAAGCGACACACGCGGAAAACACATTGGTTTAATTGCCGATATTGATATTCGTACACAAATGGAAAAAGGCTTGATGGATATTTCTAAAGCTTATTTTTCACCAGACGAAGTGGCTTACAAAAACCATGCGTTTTTAGATTATGACGAAATCGATGCTTCGGATGGATCAAGAGGACTTTTAGGAACCCTTCGTGATGGCAACCCTAATGGTTTAAATCCAAGTGCCAATGAAGAATTCGATACGGGAAATGGGGTTGTAAAAGGACCAATTCTCGTTGTCGACTTATATGAACTTGATTTTTATACAAACAACGATTTAAAAGGAATTTCGATTGGATTGGCCGTGACTGATGCAGTAGAAGATGACCAAGGCAATCGCATTGAGATCACGCAAGAAAAATTGGATGAATACTTAAACGCAACCGGATCTAAAATTGTTTCGTATATGCGTGAACGGTTTAATGAAATTACGCCAAATATTCCGATTTTAATTGCCGCTTATCAGCTCAATACCAATGAAGAAATTTCCTCTAAAGGTGGGTATGTTTTTACTGAATATTTTACCCAACATCGCAGTAGTACCGATGTGGTATCAGAAGAATATTATCTTTTACCTTCCACAACCTTTACGGAAGCGCAAGCGGATATGGCGTACCAATTTGAAACGTTCCGCCAAGATGTAGCAACAATCTTAACCGATACAACGTATACAGTAGGCCAGGCAAAGGTTCATAATGGTTCGGTACAGCGATTAGACATTACGATTAACGCGCATGGAAAAACAGTTGGTGAAGTTTTAGCTGTTGTTCAATACGTGCGTGAGCGTATGGATATTTTCGAATCGCAAGATTGCGAGTATACCGTGATTATCAAAAACAACGATGAAACATGTGCTTTGATGAAACGTGCTGCAGATAGCACGAAAGTTGATGTGATCACCGTTTATTAAGAAGTTTAAAATCTCTTTGGAGGAAAGTCTGACTCAAGACTGAAAACAAAGATCAATAGGATCGATGAGATGAATCGACCAAGAAAGGAATAGAATGGAAAAGTTTTCGAGTGAATACTTACGCAAACTAGCGAGCGACTTAAAATTTTCATTAAGTGACGAAGAAGTCGAAGAACTTAAAAAAGATTTTGAAGCCGTAGAACAGCAGATGGAATTATTTGAAACGATCGACACCGAAGGTGTAGAACCGATGGTCTATCCATTTGAAACACCAACGACTTTCTTAAGAGAAGACGTTGAAGATGAAGTGTTAAGCCAAGAAGAGGCATTACAAAACGCTCCAGAAGTACGCATGGGTCATGTCCATGTACCAAAGGTGGTGAAATAATGAAAAGTCTATTAACGCCAAAACAATCTGTTGAAGCAATCAAAACATTACAACCGGTATTAAATGCAGCCATTACGATTGTTGAATCTCCAGAAGAAAATACCAACGATGGGGTATTCGCCAATGTTCCTGTTGTTTTAAAAGACAACGTTTCAACAAAAGGCATTCGCACAACTGCATCCTCAAGAATTTTGGAAAACTATGTACCTGTTTACGATGCAACTATCGTTAAAAAGATGAAAGAACAAGGTGCTGTCATCGTCGCAAAAGCAAGTATGGACGAATTGGGAATGGGTGGAACAAACCGCAATGCTTTAATTGGTCCTGCTTATAACCCATGGAACCAAGACCACATTACGGGTGGATCAAGTGGAGGAAGTGCTGCTTTAACTGCAGCAGGGACAACACCACTGGCGATTGGAACTGATACAGGGGATTCCATTCGTAAACCAGCAGCCTATTGCGGTGTCATCGGGGTTAAACCAACCTATGGTCGCATTTCCCGTTATGGAATTGTGCCTTATTGCTCTTCTTTAGATACAGTAGGTTACTTTACAACCAATATTTCTGATGCGGCACAAGCACTTGAAGTATTAGCTGGACGTGATGATCACGATATGACATCCTCCAACTTACCAGTTGAAAACTACTTAGAAAATCTCAATGGCAATTTAGAAGGTAAGAAAATTGCTGTCTTTAAAACAATAGCGGATCACATTGTCAATCCAACATTGGCAAGCCGTTTTGAACAACTCGTCGAACAACTCAAAGACCGTGGTGCAATCATTAGTGAAGTTGAAATGGATACCAAACTGCTTAACATGATTGCTCCTGTTTATAAAACGATTTCGAATGCGGAAGCAACAGCAAACCACTCTAACTTAGATGGTTTACGTTTTGGTATGCGCGAAAATGGCGAAAGCGTAGATGAAGTGATGACTGCTTCTCGTACAGCAGGATTCTCTAGTTATGTTCGGGCAAGATTTTTAATTGGTTCTTATTCTTTATTTGAAGAAAACCAAGATCGTATGTTCCGTAAAGCGCAAAAAATTCGTCGTTTAATTGTGGAAGCTTATGCGAAATTGTTTGAAGATGCAGATATCGTTTTAACACCTGCAGCAATGGATACTGCGCCATTGATGAAGGAAAGTGCTGATTTACGTTTTGGTGAAGATCACTTTGAAAACGAACATATGCAACTTGCCAACTTCTCTGGTTATCCATCTTTAACAATGCCACTTTGTTTGGCAGAAAATGGATTACCATTAGGAATTAATATCACAGCTAAACCATTTGCTGAACAAACAATGTTTGATGTTGCCTATGGTTTAGAACAAATCATCGATTGGAAGGAGGCACCAGCATGTCTTATCAAGTAACGATCGGGATCGAAATCCATTGCGAATTGAAAACAAAAACAAAAATGTTCTCCGCAGCTCCAACAAGCTTCGGTGCATTAGCCAATACAAAAACATCAGTTATCGATTTGGCTCATCCAGGTGTTTTGCCTTGTGTCAATAAAGAAGCAGTTCGCCTTGCGATTAAAGCATGTGGGGGATTACATTGCACAATCGATCCACTTGTAAAATTTGACCGTAAAAACTACTACTACTCCGATTTACCAAAAGGATTCCAGATCACTCAACAATTCCACCCAATTGGACGTGATGGCTATGTTGTGATCAAAACAGATGAAGGCGAAAAACAAGTTCGTATCGAACGAATCCATATGGAAGAAGATACAGCGAAACAGTTCCATAAAGATACGGGAACTTATATCGACTTCAACCGTGCCGGAACACCATTGATTGAAATCGTTTCTCGCCCAGATATGCATTCAGCTCAAGAAGCAGCGGCTTATGTTGAAGCATTACGTCGTACGTTGTTCTACCTCAATGTATCCGATGTCAAAATGGAAGAAGGATCAATGCGTTGTGATGTCAACATCTCTTTAAGCGATGATCCAAATAAATTAGGAACAAAAGTTGAAATCAAAAACTTAAACTCCATTGCCAATGTGCAAAAAGCAGTTCAAGCGGAAATCGAACGCCAAAGTGCTTTATTAGATGCGCATGAACCAATCATTCAATCGACTCGTCGTTTTGATGAACCTTCTAAAACAACAGTGTTAATGCGTAAAAAAGAAGGAAATGTTGACTACAAATATTTCCCAGAACCAAATATCTTCCCAATCCAATTAGATGAACAATGGATTGAATCCATCTTAAATCACTTAGAAGAATTGCCAGAACAAAGATTAGAACGTTTCATGACTACTTTTGGATTAAACGAATACGATGCTTCTGTTATGGTCAATGATCGTGATATGGCTGACTTCTTTGAAGAGGTAATGAAAGATACTAAAGAAGCGAAAAAAGCGGCAAACTGGGTGATCGGGGATCTTTCTGCTTGGTTAAATAAAAACAATAAAACGTTTGCGACAAATCCATGTAAAGCAACAGATATCGCTCGTTTAGTAAACTTAATCGAAGAAGGAACAATCTCTGGAAAACAAGCCAAAGAAGTGTTCGAAGAAGTCATGACTGGAAAGAAACCGGATGATGTCATTCAAGAAAAAGGCATGCAGCAAGTTTCTGACGATTCGACATTAATCGCAATGATTAACGAAGTTCTTGATGCGAACCCACAATCGATTGAAGATTACAAAAATGGTAAAAACCGGGCAGTAGGTTTCTTAATGGGGCAATTGATGAAAGCCTCTAAAGGACAAGCTAACCCTAAAAAAGCAAATGGTTTATTAGTCGAAGAATTGAAAAAACGCTAATTCATCATTTCAAACGAATTTTATTCAAGATAAAAAGCTCCCGTTTAGATCAAATAGGGAGCTTTTCTAATGAACAAAAATGTTCGTTTCCCTCGTTTGCAAAGTGATATAGAATCATTCTGTACGAGAAAAAAGGCTAAAGATAAAGACAATTCTAAACATGGCAAAACAACGTCAGGCAAGTCTAGTACTTGTCTATATTGGATAAACAAGATAAAATACAATTTCAGAAACGATAAAAAAAGAACCGAAAAGGTTAAAATAAATGTGCAAGAATATGGAGGTTATCTGCATATGCCAGAAAAACGAACGAATCGAAAAGTGAGCAAGCCAAAAAAACAAAAAGTAAAACAAGGACATAAGTTAGTTTGGTTAACTTTAATCATTTTAATTATTCCAGTTGTAGTTGTTGGTTATGTTTTGTTGACGAGTGCAAGCGAAAGTGATCAACCAGTTGTGGGTAACCGATTTGATCCTCAAGATTTAAATCCTAAAATTCAAGAAACAGAGATCAACAGTATTCAAGGGGAATTGATGAGTATTGGTGGCATGGAAACAGCTACAGTGACGTTGAAATCGGCAACACTGCGTATCCATTTAAATATGGTCGATAGTGCCGACAATGCCACATTACAAGCGGCAGCGGATCAAGCTTATCAAATTGTGAGCAACCATTTACCAATCGAAACTTACTTTACCAATACGGCTGAAGGTAAAAACTATGATTTAGAAATCGACTCCTATAACTATTTAGTCGATGATACACATCCTCAAGAAGGTTGGCGTTTTATTAAAGTGTCTAAAAGTGGTGCTGGTCAAAAAGTGACAGATATCATCACAGAACCTAGAAATGCGGAATTAGCACAACAAGTTCGCACATCAACCCCACAAGCCACTACAGACACGCCACCGGCTGAAGAAGCTCAAGAACCACTTCCAGAAGAAGTAGTTGAATAAATAAACAAACATAGATGACTCCTCGATAAATAGGTGGTCATCTTTTTTTATCCATAAAAATCAGCGCGTCAATTCTTACCCTTGGTAAAATGAGATATGGATTAGAACGAAATGCAGCTTGTTGCACATCGGTGATAAACACCTATTATCGCGAATTTTTTTAAAGAATTTGTCATGAACAGTATTTCACCGAATGAAATTCGAAAAAGACAATACGAATAAGTGTCCATAAAACGAGAATATTTTAATTCGTTCTCCAATATCATGGCTATGACGAATTAAGGGACCAGAGATTGGGTTCTTATTAAAAGGTGTGTCTAGTTTTAGTTTATAATTTCACGCCTAAAAATTCTAAATAGAGATTATATTTTTGGACGTCGCTAAAGAAATTTCTTTAAGACAAAATGAAATCAGCGTCAAGAAGCTTCAGAAGGATCCAGAACTTTGAAAATCAATTGTTACAAGAATCAAAAGGAAACGGAAATTTTGAATATATCTGATAGATATAACCGGTAATGATTTTGGATTAATTGATTGAAAATGTTGTAGAACCATAAATGTAAGATTATATTGAATTTGAAAATATATTGAGAAAACATATGAAACTCAGTGAAAGTTTTTGCAAATAAATAGACGAAAGGAGAAAAATGAAAAAACTAATTCGAATGGTTTTGACCATCACAATGATTGCACAATACAGATGGTATCGCAGATATGTTTATCGAACAGCGATTGGTGCGGACGTCAAAGATACTGCTGTCAATCAAAAAATAATTATCGGTGTTCCTAATTCTCCTGAGAATCCACTAGCTTGTCGAGCGCATGGATTCTAGATATACCAAAATAAGATATGGCATTTTTGTCATTTCTGTTTTGATTGTCATTGGTTCTTATTTATTAATAAAATTAAGGCCAGATGTAATTTCAGAACAAACCTTTAGACTGATTCTTTATATAACTGTGATAGCTAGTTGTTTTTCTCAATATTATCTTTATAAAAAAATAAAAAGAAGTGAATAAATATTTTAAGATCTAGATATTTGTAGAAACAATGGAATAGTGATAAAAACTTGGACGAGGCAGTAATTTAAGTAATTACCTTAAGTTACTGCCTTTTGAGGTTGTGTCGGACATAGCACATATCTTGCTGGTGAAAATCTGATCACGGGCATTTGTCGCGAAGTGTAGCAAAGTATAAGCTGAAAGCCGTAAGGCAGGAGTGAGGGAAGTGATGTAGTAAAACTGACGTGCCTGCGAACAGAAACCTGATATAAGGTTAAATGGCGGGTAAGGTTGTCAAGCAAACCAAAGTTCAAAATCTAAAGGGAGTCCCATACTTTGTGCTTAAAAAATAGATCGTAGAAAAATAAGTAATGTTCTTCGAGATTTTTAGTAGGATAAATTAAACAATTTAACTGTGTTATATATTCTCATATAATAGTTATAATCAACTGAAACTAGATAAGTTTCGAAAAGAACACGGAATGAATAGATTACATTGTTGTAAGATTGAAATGTAAAAAACACCAAATTGAATGGCTAAGGCATAAACTGAAGACAGAAGTAAAACGTCCCGACAAGGAGGACCATTTATGATTGAATTAAAAAATGTGACGAAGCGTTTTGGAGATAAAGTTGCTGTTCAAGAAATGAATCTAGAAATTCCTTCTGGATCCATCACCGGCTTTATTGGCCCAAATGGGGCAGGGAAAACGACAACCATTAACATGATGACGGGAGTCCTTAGACCGGATAGTGGCCAAATTTTATTAAACGGCATCGATTTAGAAAAAAATCCTTTAGAAGCCAAAAAACAATTTGTGGTTGTTCCTGATTCACCAGATCTCTTTTTGCGTTTAACAGGACGTGAATATTGCGAACTGATGTCCAAGGTTTATGAAGTAGATCCAACTGTGGCTCAAGAGCGGATTCAACAACTTGTAGAAGAGTTTGATTTGGTTAGTGCTTTTGATGATCAGATTAATAGTTATTCGCATGGGATGCGTCAAAAAGTCATTGTCATTGGTGCGCTAGTCGCCCAACCGGATATTTGGTTTTTAGATGAACCGATGACAGGTTTGGATCCAAATGCGAGTTATCTTTTAAAAGAAAGAATGCGCAAGCAAGCGCAAATGGGAAAAACTGTATTTTTCTCCACTCACGTCTTGGAAGTAGCCGAAAAACTTTGTGACAAAATCGTATTGATCAACAAAGGGCAAATTATTTATGAAGGTTCTTTAGAAGAGTTAAAGGATCGTCATGAAGGTCTTTCTTTAGAAGAAATCTTCTTACAGGAGATTAACAAATGAACAGGACATTATTGCTTTTTTCAATGATGAAGAAAAATACGCGGATGTTGCAACAAGGCAAACATCCAACATTGAGAAAAGTTGGGATGATATTTTTGATGATCTATGTCGCTGCTGTATATGGCGGATTAGCCATTATGCAGTTTACGGCACTGCTGAGTGCGGGGCTTATCGAGTTGGCGATTTCTGCTGCATTTGCGACGTTAGTCGTATTCGTGGCTTTTCTTGTTGTGATGATGATCCCGACGATTTTCTATTTTTCGAATGATTTGAAAGTCTATTTGGCCATGCCATTTACACCAAATCAAATCATTGGGGCAAAAACGATGATCGTTGCGTATGGAATGACTCCAGTCATCGCCCTGGTGGCGGCTTGTTTTATCATCTCGGGAGTGATCAGCAATACACTTGGCATTGCCCAATATATATTGATGACATTGAGTCTCTTTGCGGTTGGATATGCCGCAATTGTTGCCGTTGGTGTGATCGAGATTATATTGATGCGCTTTATGCCTTTTTTTCGAGATAAAGATCGCTTTATGCTCATCGTGGGTGGTGTGGTCTCTATTGGTGTTGTCGTTTTGATGCTTGCTATTAATCGGATGGACTTTGATGATATGACGCAGTTTAGCAGTCTGCATATTCCTCTCGAGTTTTTTCCACCAGCATGGGCGAGTTATCACTTAGTTGTCCATCCAAGTTTGTGGAATGCGCTTTTGGTGATTGTCAGCTTTGCAATATGTTTTGGATTATTCTGGTTGTGCACAAAAACGCTTTATTTAGATATAGCGCAAAATGCTGCTATCCATGTTGCTAAAAAGAAAAAAGCAAAGACAACAGGAGCGTCAAATGCATCAACTTTAACGGTATTGATCAAGACGGAATTTAAAAACTTACTTCGTTCGCCGACTTATTTGATGAATAATGTGCTCAGCGGTTTTTTAGTACCGATTATTATGATGGTCAGTTTTTATGTTTCCTTCACGAAAGCAAGTGATTCTGCGATCAATATTTCAGAACTCTTACCACTGGTACTTGATAGTATTCAAATTGGTGAATTTTGGTTTGCGGCCTTGATTGGTATTTGTTGCGCATGGGTATTTACCAGTTTTAATATGATTGCGGCAACTGCAATTAGCCGTCAAGGACGAAATCGTTTACGCTGGATGTTATCGGCGCCAACGCCATTAACGATGCATCTTAAAGCCTATGTTTATGTGGGAACAATCTTTACGCTGATTAATACCGCTGTCTTTGTTGTCCCATTATTTATCTGGCTCAAGGTGAGTTGGGTCATGTGGTTAGGGTTAATTGTTGGTTTCGTTCCTTCTGTAGTTTTTGAAAACGTATTAAATTTGATGGTGGATTGCTATCATCCGTCGTTAGATTGGATGGATGAAAACGAAGCGATCAAAAAGAATACGAACTCTTTGATTGGGATGTTCTTTATGGCCGTGCAGATGGTCATTGTCATTGTCCCTATTGTTTTGAATATCACACCTAAAATTATGGTGATGATCGCTTTAGGCGTAATGGTCATTGGCTGTTTCTTTATTCGCCCAATTTTAAACCATCTTTCCAAACGAATGATGGATATGTAATAAAAAAGATCGCTACGGCGATCTTTTTTTGTGAAAAATGAAAGAGATTAAGAACGAATTGTTGGAATTGTTGAAGAGGGAATAAGGGGAGGAATGAGTGAATCGAGCAAGCTTTCTTGTGTTTGAATAACATTTTGGGTATGTTGTTGATTTTGACTTGTTTCAACTCGATCTTGGATAGATGCTTCTGTATTGGCTAAGTCATCTAATAATTGAATCATCGTTAAAGAAATATTGGTGATTCTTTTAAGTGATTGCACGAGAAACGATTCTTTTTTCTTCCATAAAGCAATGTAGGGAAATGAGTATTCTGAACAATCAATGCCCATACGTGAACATACGATATAACTTACTGATTCTGCTTCCATTTCCCGAATGGATTGCTTGCTAGCAAGCAGTTTTTCAAAATCATTAGTTGGCGTATGTAAACGTAGTTTTTCATGTAAAAAGACATGGGCACATTCATGTATCATCGTCTTAAAAGCTTGACGGGAATCACACGTATCGTGAATATAAATTGTTTTGGATTCATACGAACATTTGCCAGTTGCTCCTGCTTCTAGCTTTGCGGGTTGTATTCGATAACCTAAGGCAGTTTCTAAACGGTTTTTAGCTTCATCAAAAATATCGCATTCGCCATGTAAAGTTTTCGGTTCCATGATCTTAGGTAAAGGACGCCCTTCTGTTTGCGAGATGTCAAAAACACAAACCCGACGAAAGCCAACCGTTGTTTCTTTTGTGGCAAGTTGGGTCACTTCATCGATGACTGTTTGTGTTTGGGTGATTGGCGCAAGAATTTTAATTCCTTTTTCGCCTTTTTTGACATGCCGTCCAAATGATTTCCATGTAGCATAGCCAGCGACAAAAGTGGCTTGGGGAAATTGTTTAAAGATCAATAATAAATTGTGGACCGAATACGTTGGAAAGTGCGTCGCAACTTTTAAATAGTCACGATATTGTTTGGATGAAGTGAGCGCGTCGACATTTAGAATGAGCTCTTGAAGGAGATCTTCGACATTTGATTTTTCTAATGATGGATAAGAACTCGACATAGTAATACCTCCTATTTAGTTGTGGTATGAAATGCGCGCTTTGTTTTTGAAAACCTAGAGAAGTGCAAGACAAACATTAAAAAAGCGCTCTATCTCATTGTGGATAGAGCGCAAAAACTAGACGCAAGATTAATCGATTTCTAGAGCACCAGTATAAAGCTGGTAGTAAATGCCTTTTTTTTCAATTAAGGAATCGTGGTTGCCACGTTCGATGATTCGACCTTGATCTAAAACCATAATCGCATCGGAGTTCATAATCGTGGATAAACGGTGGGCGATGACAAAGACAGTGCGACCTTTCATCAGTTCATCCATTCCTTCTTGAACGAGTCGTTCAGTACGCGTATCGATACTTGATGTAGCTTCATCGAGAATCAATACTGGTGGATTGGCCACGGCAGCCCGGGCAATAGCGAGTAACTGACGCTGACCTTGAGATAAAGATTCACCATTGGCATGGATATAAGTGTTATAGCCATTTTCGAGATGGTTGATGAAGCTGTCGGCACGAGCAAGTTTTGCGGCTGCGATACATTCTTCATCAGTCGCATCAAGTTTTCCAAAACGGATGTTATCCATAATCGTTCCAGAGAACAATTGCGTATCTTGTAAAACGACACCTAAAGAACGACGTAAGTCAGGTTTTTCGATCAGTTCAATATTGATGCCATCATAAGTGATCGTTCCTTTTTGAATGTCATAGAAACGATTGACCAAATTGGTAATTGTTGTTTTTCCAGCACCAGTTGCCCCAACTAAAGCTACTTTTTGTCCAGCATGTGCATAGAGGTTAATGTCATGCAAAACCGTTTTGTTTTCGTTATAACCAAATGTAACATCATTAAAGATGACATTCCCTTTTAAAGGAACAAGTTCATAACCATTGTTAGAACGTGGGTGTTTCCAGCACCAATGGCCAGTATAATCTTTTGTTTCTACCCATTGATCATTTTCGAGTTTAGTGCGAACTAAGGTTACGATGCCAGAATCACTTTCAGATGGTTCATCGAGAATTTCGAAAATACGAGCAGCACCAGCTTGGGACATAATTACCGCATTGAGTTGTTGAGAGATTTGTGTGATTGGGTTGTTGAATGCTTTGTTTAACGATAACATTGCGGCAATTGTTCCGACTGTCATATTAAACATGCCATGAATCGCAAAGTAACTACCGACGATCGCACATACAACATAAGAGACATAGCCAAAGTTCATGCAGATTGGCATTAAGATATTGGCAAATGTATTTGCTTTTGTGCTTGCTTGGCAAAGTGTATCGTTGATTTTGTCAAAATCTTCTTGCACTTGTTGTTCATGGGAGAAGACTTTGATTACACGAGAACCTTCGATCATTTCTTCAATATATCCATTGACATGACCCAGTTCTCTTTGTTGTTGACGGAAATATTTTCCGGATTTGTGCGTGATCTTTTTCGCGATAAATAACATCAGGATTGAGAAAGATAATGTGATTAACGCTAAGATCCAAGATAACGAGAACATGGAAATGATAACCATAATAATCGTAATTAAAGAGGAGAATACTTGTGGTATCGACGAAGAAATAGTTTGTCGTAATGTATCTGTATCGTTGGTATAGACGGACATAATGTCCCCGTGAGGATGAGTGTCAAAGTATTTGATGGGTAATGTTTGCATGTGAGCGAACAATCTTTCACGGACATTGTTTAATGTGCCTAAACTAATTTTGACAGTCAATCTGTTGAGAACATAAGAAGCAACAACGCCAATAGCGTAGATGACGATCATTTGGATGATCGCTGATAATAACGGGGAAAAATCTTTGGAGCTTGTTGCAAGCATTGGTGTGATGTAATCATCGATTAAACGTTGTTGGAAGGCATTTCCATAAACGTTCGCGAATGAGTTGACACAGACCAAAATGGCGATGATGATAATTAACCATTTATAATCATTCCAAACCATTTTGAATACGCGCTTTAGGCCGTTTGGGTTCAATTTTGCTTTTTTGTTTGAAGTATTAGGCGTTGGCATCTGTGTCATCTCCTTTCTGTTGTGCTTGCCAAGTTGTGCGATAAATTTCGTTGGACTTGAGCAATTCTTCATGAGTACCCATTGCATTGAAGTGACCGTTATCTAAAACTAAGATTTGATCGGCATCCTGCAAGGAGCTAATTCGTTGGGAAATAATAATTTTTGTTGTATCTGGAATTTTTGTACGGAATGCTTCGCGGATGAGAAAGTCAGTTTTTGTATCAACTGCGGAAGTGGAGTCATCCAAAATTAAGATTTTTGGCTTTTTCAGCAGTGCACGAGCAATACAAAGCCGTTGTCTTTGACCACCGGAAACGTTAGTGCCGCCTTGTTCAATATAAGTGTCGTATTGGTCTGGCATACGTTGGATGAATTCATCTGCTTGCGCAAGACGACAAGCTTCCATGATTTCTTCATCGGTTGCATGTTCGTCACCCCAACGCATGTTTTCTTTGATTGTTCCGGAGAACAATACGTTTTTCTGTAAAACCATGGCAACAGAATCGCGAAGTGTTTTTAAATCATATTCTTTAACATTGACACCACCAACACGAACTTCACCACTTGTAACGTCATAAAGACGAGGAATTAAGCTAACGAGTGAAGTTTTTGAGGAACCAGTTCCCCCTAAAATACCTAAAGTTGAACCAGTTGGAATCGAGAAATCAATGTCCCGTAAAACGTAGTGACCATCCACTTGTGGCGTGTAATTGAAATAAACATGATCAAACTCGATCGAGCCATCTTTAACTGTTGTTTGACCATTTTCAGGGGATTCAAGATAGGAAACTTGATTGATGACTTCGGCAATACGATTAGCACTTGCTGTAGACATGGTTAACATGACTAAAATCATGGAGAACATCATTAAAGACATTAATAAGTTCATCACATAGGAGAACAACGAGAATAAATAACCAACTTCCATTGTTCCATCAACGATGTAATGAGCACCGAACCATGAGATTAACAACATACAGGAATAGACTGCAATTTGAACAAATGGTTGGTTGAGAATCATCAATAATTCAGCCTTACGGTTGACGTCGTAAATGTCTTGGGAACGTTTGTTGAAGCGTTCGATGACATAGTCTTCACGAACAAATGATTTAATTGGACGAATACCGGAAATGTTTTCTTGGATTTCTTCGTTTAAGTTGTCATACATCTTGAACATTTTTTTGAAAACTGGGCCGGCTTTTTTAATTAACACACCAATAGATAAAGCAAGGCAAACAAGGACGACGAGTAACCAGCAAGCAATTTTCCAGTTCAAATAGAAAACCATGCATAATGCCATGATAAAGTTCAAAGGAGAGCGGACCGCAATACGGATCAGCATTTGGAACGAGTTTTGAACGTTATTAACATCTGTCGTTAAACGGGTAATTAAACCACCTGTGGAATACTCATCAATATTCATAAACGAAAAGTTTTGAATATTTTTAAATTCAGCAGCGCGCAGGTTTTTACCAAAACCGGCTGCGGCAATTGCGGCATATCGGCCGGACATCGCACCACAAAATAAAGCAAGAATTGCGATGATTAACATTAATGATCCATATCGAATGACGTTATCGATATTACTGGGCGTGATTCCTTCATCGACCATTTTGGACATAAAGAATGGAATCAAAATATCTAAGAAAACTTCTAAGCTGACAAAGACGGGGGTAAGAATTGTCTCTTTTTTATACCCTTTAATCTGTTTGGCTAGAGTGGAAATCACAATCTAAAACCTCCTTTTCAAGTAAGTTATTGACGATGGTCTGTAAAAACATCGTTCCAGATTCAATTTCTTCATGGCTTAAGCCTTTTAACATCGCTTCTTCGGCGTTATCAATAATTACGCGAACATTTTCGAGTTGCTCAATTCCTAACTGAGTGAGTTCGATGTTATGAATACGACGATCATTCTTAGAAACAACTCGCTGAATAAGATTTTTGGCTTCTAACCGATCGAGCAATGAAGAAATAGTGGGATTAGACACTTTGAAATGTGCTTGTAAATCTTTTTGAATAATTTCTCGATTTTTTAGGCGATTGGATTGTAAGAAAACGAGGACATCAAATTGTGTTTTAGTTAAATCTTCAGCACGTAATTGATTGTCGATTTTAGTTCTGATGATGTGCTGTAAAGATCCAATAAGGAAACTAACATGTGGTTTATTTTGTTGAGCTGATAAATCCATAAGCTCTCCTTTCTATTTCAATGTTTTACATCGATTAATATGAATCTCGAAATGAAAGACGAGAACATAAATAATGGATGAAAAGGTTGAATGAGATCCTATTTTCTTTTACAGAAATTCACGACATGATGAAATGATAGGAAAGACTTATAAAGAAAAAATGCCGCGATATTCATTTATGAATAGGCGGAATAAGGATCGAATAAGCTAGAAAAAGAATGCTTTTTATACATATCACTCTATATAATAGCTTGCTACATATTAAGTTTTAGGGAAGAAAATGTCAACGCGCTTGCTCATGGAAATCAGTAAAAAAATGGGGTTAAAAGCCATACAAAAAAAGAGGTAATAAGTATATACTTTTACCTCTTAAATGGATATTAAATTGATCTAATGAATTGATATTTTATCTTTATAGGAATAATTCGTTTTCCTTCCGTGAAGAAATTGCACCTTTGACTCTTTCAATGAGTTGAGCAAGTTGTTCAGGGTTGATTGAACGTGCTTGAACAGGGCATTTGACAACGCATCGCATGCAGGAAATGCACAGATGTGGATCGGTTTGATAGGGTCTTGTAGGATCGATGGCTTGAACAGGACAAAGACTAGCGCATTGTCCACATCGCAGGCAGGCGTCGCTAGCAATTGGGACCATTCCACCACCTGCTTGTTTATAAGGACGGTTTCCAGGAAGGAACTTGATTGATAAATTTGGGATTTTAGAATCTAGCTTTGCTTGAATTTGATACACAAAATCTTGGAGATCTTGTATATCTTTTGTGTCAGGGCGATTGGTCGCAAACTGAGTCATAATCGAGTGTTTAGCCACTGAAGCAATCGCACCGATGACATTCAACTGACATTGATTTGCCAGATCAAATAATTCTATAAGCGTATCGTCATAGGCGCGATTACCATAAACACAAACTAAAACACAATGTGCATGATGACCTTGAATTTGTACAATCCGTTTTGCGGCTAAAGCAGGAACACGTCCGGCATAGCAAGGAACGGCAAGAATAACAAGATCATCGCTATCAATATGAAAAGTCGAAAAATCAAATGTTGGATTTGTTAAATCAATCGTTGCGAAAGGAACATTCCAAGCGTTGCTTAAAATATCAACGACTTTTTGTGTTCCACCCGTAGGACTAAATACGATTTGAGTCATATGCATATTCTTTCTCCAATCTATTGTGATCTTTATTATATGGCCTTCATGGATGATTATTGCTAAATAAATGAGAATGGATGTTATTGATTATTGAATACAACTTAGAAAGATGTCAAATCAGAGAAAAGAACATAGAGAAAGTATAAATCATTTATTTTTTTAAAAGAGGGATCCACAAATAAAGAAAAAGATAAAAATCAACAAAAAAATAAAGATCAAAACGAAGAATAAATAACTCACAAAGAGAAGTATATAATTCAGTATGA
>Tibetan_p2__coassemble_1376_pt1 | contig 22949 bp, 21 predicted proteins | sample Tibetan_p2__metabat2_high_PE_038 | metagenome-assembled genome bin Tibetan_p2
GTCGTCAAGCAAATTTCAATATGGATAGTCATTATTATTTGACTTATTCATTTGGATTGATGGGAGTTGGTTTGTGCTTAACTGCTTTAGTCGCATTTTTAGTGCTTTCCACCGGATTCTATAATGTCATTTTTTCCAATGGCTTTCTGTCGACGATCTTGTTATTTGTTGAACTCGGATTAGCGATTGGATTTGGCGTTGCGATGAATAGAGCTTCTGCATCAACTTTATTGGCGATGTTTATTGCTTATTCTTGTGTGACAGGAATCACATTCTCAACGCTTGGACTTGTTTATGCAGGTTCTACATTGTTCTATGCTTTTCTGATTACAGCGGTTTATTATTTCTGTCTTGCCTTTGTCGGTATGACGACTAAACGTAACCTTACAAATATCGGAACGTTTGCTTTGGTTGGGCTTGTTGTATTAGTGACTTCGCAAATTGTTCTCATGTTATTTAGAGCACCAATGAGCGTACATTTATATAGTGCACTTGGCTTGATCATTTTTACTGGAATTACAATGTGGGATGTTCAGCGAATGAAAACGATCTTGATGCAAATTGAAGGCGACGACTTAACCGCAAAAAAATGGTCTGTATATTTTGCTTTAGAACTCTACCTTGATTTTATTAATATCTTCCTATATGTATTACGCTTAATCGGAATTGGTAGTAGTTCAAGCAACGACTAATTCATCATGATTTAGAAGAAGTAACGATGAAGATTTATTCTTCAGTCTCGTTACTTCTTTTTTTGATTTGATTATTGGGCAGCACGAATCGTAGCGATGGTAAATCATGTTTTAATTATGGGAATTATGATTATTTTGATGATTTAAGCGCAATAATGAATCATATCAGATATACTGATGTATGAAGATCACGATTCAATCCAGACTTGTCTTTCGGATTGAATACACGCTGAATAAGAAAGAGAGGACAAAACAACATGTATTTCAATTTAGAGCTTAAAAAGGTTGGAAAGCTATTGATTGCATTATGTTGCGCACTGATGGCATTCAATTTTGTAGCTTGTTCAAACAAAGATCAATCTTCTGATGTAAGCAAGCTTGAATTTGAAGATGCGACTGAATTATTAACGAACATCTGGGATCGTGAAAACATCAATGACAAACCGAATATGGTCTTTGGTGGAATTGGCGAGACAATGGTAGAAGAAAAGCCGGGAGCAGTAGACATTGCTCAAAAAGATTCTATTGAAGGCGTATTATATGTACCAATGGACTTAGCGAATTCTAGTACAAGTGGGGCAAGTGTTATGAATGCGATCATGGCCAATGATTTTACTGCTTCAGCATGGCAATTAAAGGATGATGTTGATGTAGATGCACTTCAAACGCAAATTGAAGAAAAATTAAAGAGCGCTCAATGGTTGTGCACATTCCCAGAAGAATACGATATTGTTGTTCAAGACGGATTTGTCGTTGTTGTTTATGGTAAAACAGCCCAAGTTCAGCCATTTGTCGAAGCAGCTAAACAAGTGATGGCAAATGCTGAAGTTACAACAGGACAATTTGAAGCGTAGTTTTTGAATTTAAAAATTTATAAATATGCAAAAAGCGAGTGATTTAGCTCGCTTTTTTTATCCTGTAAATATTCTTTGGGAGAAATTAAGAAATGAATTTAAATACTTTAAAATAGAGAAGGAAACCCCAGATGGATTTAAAATGTGCTTTATTCATCGCTTATATTTCAATAATTTAGTGTTCAAAATTGGTTAGTTTTAGCTAGATTAGAGTTATATTAAATTCTAATGAATATATTTTAAGAAAAAATTCTAAAAAAAATTGATGAATGACTTGCGTCTTTGGTTCATCTTTTGTATATTATATGAGCGCTAAGCAAAGCGGTTCCGTAGCCAAGTGGCTAAGGCAACAGACTGCAACTCTGTGACCGTCGGTTCGACTCCGACCGGAACCTCCATCATGGGATCGTGGCGGAACAGGTAGACGCAACGGACTTAAAATCCGTCGGCCATTGCGGCCGTGAGGGTTCGATTCCCTCCGTTCCCACCATTTGTTAATTAACTCGATAGGATATATCTATCGAGTTTTTTCTTACTTGAACGAATTTCGAGCTAACAATAAATTTTAATAAAATCGAAATTTATTGTTGACCTGAAGAATGATTCATGTATAATAAACAAGTACTCATTCATTGGGTTGGTCATTAATAAATGATTGAAAATTGATTGATATCGACACATACAATTTATTTGGGATCGTGGCGGAACAGGTAGACGCAACGGACTTAAAATCCGTCGGCCATTGCGGCCGTGAGGGTTCGATTCCCTCCGTTCCCACCATTTGTATATTTACCGATAGGTTTTAAACCTATCGGTTTTTCTTTTTTCAAAATTCCTTTTGAAATTGGATGACGGGAAGATCAAAGTATTTGTTCAATCAATGAAAAACAAGGCTAGGAAATAAGCGAGGAAATTAGAATGAATAGAATCTAGCACTTTTTCGACTAAGATGATCATAGAAAAATGAGTTTGTTTTGTTTGATCTGAATTTTCGAAAACTAGCGTGCTGATCTTGCTTTCGTTGAATAAGCAAGATATCGAGTTAGAATAGAATTAGAGAAAAAGACGGGGGAGGATTGAATATGTACGAGTTTTACCAAAAATTGGAGGATAATCCGAAGATATCGTTTGTGATCTCGGTCATTAAAGTTTTATTATCTGCATTTTTACAAAGCTATATTATGCAGGTCTTTATGAATCCTTGTAATTTGATCTCTGGTGGATTCACAGGGATTGCTTTATTTATGAGTCGAATTGGCTCGGCGATGGGCATGGAGTGGTCAACATCATTTTTGATTATTTTACTAAACTTACCAGTTGCTCTATTTTGTGCAAAAGCAATTTCTAAACGGTTTGTAGTTTTATCAGCGATTCAATTCGTGAGTGTATCTGTGTTTTTAACGATCTTTCACTTTGAACCGTTCTTCTATGATGTTACGGTTAACTTGTTGTTTGGTGGAATCTTATGGGGCTTTTCTTGCTCACTGGCATTAACTTCTGGAGGTTCAACTGGCGGAACTGATTTTATTGCGCAATATGTTGCAAAAAAAATCCACCGCTCAATCTTCAATATTGTGTTTTATTTTAACTGCTGTATGTATATTGCATATGGAATGGGATTTGGCTGGATTTATTGTGCATATTCAATTATTTTCCAATTTTTATCGACTACAGTTATCAATAAAACATATAAACGTTATCAACGTGTTTCAATTGAAGTCACTTGTAAAGACCCTAAAATTATCATCGATGCTTTTATGAGTACTGTTCGCCATGGAATGTCAGTTATTGAATGTACAGGGGCTTTCAAAGGGGAAAAGTATTATATTTGTAAATCTACGATTTCGGCATTTGAATTAACACCTGTTTGTCATGCGATTGAAAAAGCAGATAAAAATTGTTTGATTAACGTTTATCGATCATTGAGTTTCTATGGAAACTTCTTTGAAAAGCCAATCTAAAATTGAATGACATCTTTAAACAGAATAGCTAGCAAAACTTTGATTAAAGGGAATTGCTAGCTTTTTATATACTTAGTTGTGATCTAACCTTTTGTGTTTTGAGTTTGTTTTAATCTTTGGTTAAATGGCCTTTTGTATGATTCATGAATTAGATTTGTTATAATCACAGGATGAAAGGGGACAGATATGAAAAGACCTTATTTCAAACAGAAAGAACAACAAGATGGAACGCAGCGCGTTGTATCGAATCGTATTTTGGTTTTAGCATTAGTTATTGTCTCCATGTTTCTTGTCATGGTTGTTCGTCTTGTGGATATCCAAGCGTTTGAACATGCTGCTTATTTAGCCAAACAAGATGATTACACGTCGATCAAGCAGTATACAACTGCACCTCGTGGGCAAATTTATGATTGCAAAGGCCGTGTTCTCGCAAAAACTGTACCTTGCCATAACATGGTTTTTATTACGCCAAATAACGTTGATTATGAAGATCTTTTGATTTATGCCGATCGTGTTGGAACTGTATTCGAATTGAAAAAAGAAGATTTTACCCAATCAGAGCTTAAAGATGCTTACTTGCGCTATGCTTCTTTATTAGAAACAAGTGATCCGGCATACAACGGAATGGATTTGTTAACAGAAGAAGAAAAAGCTCAATACCAAGCCGGTGAGATGACTTCCTCTAAACTTCGCCAAATCCAGCTTGCTGCAATTAATGATGAAAAGATCAATTCTGTAGAAACACGTGATTTGATTCAAGCGGCTGTTTATGAACGAATGGCAAGTAATGCTTCTACCGGACAGGCAAGTGTCATTATCGAAGATATCGGAGATGAAGATTCCGCATATCTTATTGAACATAAATTGGAATTTCCAGGTTTTGATGTCGACTTCAATGGGTGGAAACGCGAATACCCTTATGGTCAAACGTTAAGTGATGTTATAGGCTCTGTAACGACTTCAACAGAAGGGTTACCAGAGAATTTAGCGGAAGAATATTTAGCAAAAGGTTTTCAACTCAATGCCCAAGTTGGACGAAGTGGTTTGGAATATCAATATAACGATATTTTAAGTGGGACAAGCGAAATTGCGAAAATCACTTATGAATCGAATGGATTAGCTCGTAAAGAAATTATCCAACCTGCCGTAAAAGGACATGATATTCATCTTTCAATCGATATAGATTTACAACAAGATGTAGATGCAGTTTTAAAAGATGTATTGACCCGTCTTGGTGGAACAGAGAATCGTGAAAACTTTTATTCACTATTTACGTGTCTAGAAAATCCAAATACTGGTGATGTCTTGGCATTATCCGGATATTTGATGGATCCAGAAACTAAACAGTTATCCTATTATGCTTCAGGAAACTATACGTCTTTAGTCAATCCGGGAAGTTGTGTCAAAGGGGTTACCGTTTATATGGGATTATCTGAAGGCGTTGTTACTCCTGGAGAAGTGATTAACGACGAAGTACTCAATATCGGTGGTGAATTACTTGGTTCATTCACCAATCATGGCTTAGTTGACGATGTCTCTGCTCTATCAGTATCCTCAAACGTTTATATGTTTAATATTGCGATGCGTTTGGGTGGCTATCAATATGTTTCAGGTCAACCACTAGGTATTACTGATGTTTCGGGAACCATGAATAAAATGCGCCAATACTATTCGATGTTTGGTTTGGGGAATGAAACGGGATTAGATGTTCCGAATGAAATCAATGTTTATGCTGCTGGAAACAACACAGCAGGAATGATCTTGAACTATTCCATTGGTCAGTTAGATACATATACTCCTGTTCAATTGATGCAATATGCAGGAGTCGTTGCAACAGGTGGTAAGATGTATCAACCACGCTTTTTACAATATGTAAAAGAAGTGAATGGTGATCAAATCTTTGATATTAATGAAGTGAAATTAAAACAAGAACTACCAAGTGAAAATACCGAATATTTAAATCGCGTTCAACAAGGATTTAGAGCTTGTGTCGCTGACAAAAACTGTGGGGATCCATTATATGCAAATGAGCACGAAGTTTCAGCAAAAACCGGTACAGCAGAGGTTAATGAATGGACAACCGCAAACTTAGTCGGTTATGCACCAGCTTCGAAACCTACTGTATCTTTTGCTTGTTCAGCACCAACTTCATCAGTCAACAACCAGGCATTGTCGGGTAACGTATGTACTACAGAAGTGATGGGACCAGTTTTAGATCGCTATTTTGAAAAGTATCCTGAAGAAAAGTAAATGAATTGCACAGCGTATGGAAGCAAATTCGATCATCATCGATCGCGCTTTGTACGCTGTTTTTTGAATTTTTATTCGCTTTCAGTAAATAAGAGCATAAAAAATAGATTTAATTTAGAATCTACTTGTTCTTTTGATTTAGGATTTGTTGAAACGGATTATATGGATGTGTTATAATCTCACAAGCAAATGAGCGAGGAGGGAAGACAATGAGAGACCGCATCACTTTCAAATGCTCTGAATGTGGAAATGAAAACTATATCGGCACTCGGAATAAGAAAAAACATCCGGATCGCATGAATATTAAAAAATACTGCCCTAAATGCAATAAAATGACAGAGCATAAAGAGAAAAGATAATCGCTGCAATTTTGCAGCTCTTTTTTTGGCTTTCTTATTTGGTCAGGCACCTCGCCCAAACGGATAGAAAGCTTTTTTTGTACCCAAAATTCGCTTGGTTGTAATGGGCTTGAACCAAACTCATCGAGCAATTTATATTCGGGTTTTAACCTGATTCCGTATAATATGAATACGTAATTTAGTCCAACTGAATTCGATATATAAAAATCGAACGATAAACAGAAAGGTTTTCTATGAAAGTAATTTGTAAACCAGTCGGTCCTGTAATGGCAAACTGCTATTTTGTGATTAATGAACAAAATCATTGTTTAATTATTGATCCAGGTGATGATGCTAAAACTCTAACTAAGACAATTAATTCATTATGTGTAGAAGTAGATGGCATTCTTTTAACACATGCCCATTTTGATCACATTGCTGCAGTCGACCAACTCGCTAAAAATTTCAATGCTGACGTATATATTTGCGAAAAAGAATTCGATTTTTTAAGTGATTCAACAAAGAATGCTTCAGCTGTCTTTATGGGCGTGCCAGAAATTGTTATTCATACTCAGCCTAAAGCACTAGTGATTGGAACAAATACAATTGGAACGTTTGAAGTCAAAGCTTATTACACGCCAGGTCATTCTATCGGTTCGATGATCTTCGCCATTGATAATGACTTATTTACAGGAGACACCCTATTTCAAGGATCTATTGGCCGAACAGATTTGCCAAGTGGATCGGATAAACAGATGAAAAACTCATTAAAGTTCATTAAATCGTTTAAAACGAATTATACGATTTATCCAGGACATGGAGCTTCATCTACTTTGGAAATTGAAAAAGCGCAAAACCCTTATTTCGTTCATAACATGTTCTAAAAAATCTACCGTACTTCATTAAGAATTAGAAAGTAGAACGTGTACAACAATCAGTCTGTAATTTGGCTATACATTGTTTCTTCTTGATGTTTTATTGATAGTGTATATAATGACTTCATAATTAAACAGCGGGGAGCTTGATGCATAAAGATATGCAAACAGGCTGAGAGGAAGGTAGGACCTTCGACCCATTAACCTGATTTGGATAATGCCAACGTAGGGACGCTTGAGAGATCGTGTACGCAAATGGAAGTTACCCAAAAAGGTGCCTTCCATTTTTTACATTCTGTCTCCTGCTGAATAATCATTAGATAAAGGAGCAAAATATGAAATTCAATAACGATGATATGCTATTGTACGCCGTTACGGATCGGGCGTGGCTTGGTAATCAGACACTTGATGAACAAGTTGAAGAAGCGCTTCAAGGAGGAGCGACCTTTTTACAATTACGAGAAAAAGAACTAAATGATGATGATTTTTTTGCAGAAGCGACCAGACTACAAAAACTTTGCGAAAAATATCACGTTCCATTTGTGATCAATGATAACGTAGATATCGCTTGTCAAATGAATGCAGATGGTGTTCATGTCGGCCAACTAGATATGGAAGCCGGTGACGTCCGTGCTCGAATTGGCGAGGATAAAATCCTTGGCGTAACTGTACAAACTGTCGAGCAAGCTCTTCTTGCTCAAGAGCGTGGAGCTGACTATCTTGGTGTTGGTGCTGTCTTTCATACCGGATCGAAAGCTAATGCGAGTGTGATCAGTTTTGAAGCGCTCAAAGCAATCTGTGACGTGGTGACTATTCCTGTGGTTGCTATTGGTGGGATCAACAAATCTAATGTTTTAGAATTAGCAGGAAGTGGTATCTCTGGGATTGCCGTAATCAGTGCAATATTCGCCGCAAAAGACATTTGCAAGGAAACATCAGAACTCAAAATACTCACCCAACAGGTGGTCACTAGATGATCAAAGGAGCTATTTTTGATCTGGATGGAACGCTTTTTGATTCAATGTCTATTTGGAGTACAATCGGGAACGATTATTTACTCTCTTTAGGAATTGAACCAAAAGAAAACTTAGCAGAAACATTTGAAACGTTTACCTTAGAGGAGTCGGCTGAGTACTACCGTAGTCATTATGGTGTCACTTTATCAATAAGTGAAATCATAAATGGTATTAACGATATGCTAAGTGATTTTTACCGAAACGAAGTTCCATTAAAAAAGGGCGTTGTAGAACTACTCGAAAAGTTTTCCCAAAATCAAATTAAGATGTGCATCGCTACTGCTATGGATAAACAATTAGCAAACGAAGCATTGCTTCGTTTGCATGTACGTGATTATTTTATACAAATCGTTACAACTCAAGATGTTGGATCAGGTAAAACTAACCCAAAGATTTACCTAAAAGCTCTTGAATATTTAAAAACTGAAAAACAGGAAACACTTGTATTTGAGGATGCTTATCATGCTTTGGTGACCGCAAAGAATGAAGGATTTGTTGTTGTAGGCGTTCATGATGGGTATGAATCAATCCAAACAGAGATACAGAAAATATCAGATTATTACATTACAGATTATCTAACGGCATTTATTTAGAATCATGGCGGCAGATTGAGAAATTCTCACTGCCGCTTAATTAATAATATAAGAAAAAATGAAGAGACATCATGATTAAGCACAGCCAATGATTCTTGTGGATGAACGAGGATTAAGGAGTATACGGGAGCAATTAAAATGATTCTAATAAATTCAATGGAGCAAGCATAATTTGATAGACACTAATTGCTAGTAAACCAACAGAGCTATAGGCAAAATATAAAATATAGTTGGAAATTTTCTTCGTTATGCGCTCTAGTTTGAGTAAGCTGCTTTCTTGGTAAGATTTCATCATAGTTTCCATCATGGAAACTTGACTTCCAATCTCAAAAAAACGAACAAACAATTCATCCAAACGATTATCTTGACGAATGCAATTCATTAAAGAGTATCCTAATGAGAGTTTTTTATTCCAATGACGTGAAAGAATTGAGGCAAATGGAAATCCGGTTGCTTTTTGCATAAAAGAGATCGTTTGTACTGTCGCAAGGCCACTATTTTGAGTACATTCAAAAAGTGCAGCACACTCACATGAACATAATATTTTTAAAAGGGGAATCTTAAACAATAAAGACCAGATCAAGGCATAATTCGGTTTAGTATAAAGAAAGTAAGCAATCAATATGCCGATTACGGCTACGATAAACCAAAATAAACCACTCAAAATTTTTAAACCGTCGAGTAAAGCGGTGTCTTCATGTTCGAATGCACTAAAGGCGGGCAGAATGTTGTTAGAGAAAAACCAAATTAAAATGCTCGCAAAAGCCATAATAAATAACGGATAGAGGGAATTCGTGAGAAGTTTTTTCGTTAATAGCTCTCTAGTTTGTTGAAGTTTTTGATCGTATTGTACGGCTTGTGAAAGGGAAAAGTACTCCATCAAAGAAGCCATCCGCTTTAATCGTCGTCCTTTTTGATGGCGAACAATTTCAAAGAATGGTACACCTTTTTGTAAAAGATCGGTAATAGATTCGTGTTGGTGAAAGGAAAGATGAATCGCATCTTGAAATGGTAAACCATTTTTTTCTAGTAAGGAGAAAACCTCCATTTCATTTTCAGTCATAATCGGATAATCCTGCTTGTGCCCGACAGGTTTCAAAAGAAAGTCCAGGATTCGCTTGTAAAGGATTTGCGAATAATCTTTCGATGTCTTGTTCGTTCCAGATTTCATAAACACCCTCTTTTCTATTGCCAACATTTTCAAGTCGACAGACAAATATTCCTTTTAATACGCAACGTAATTCTTCACGATCTACCCCTAAATCCAATAATCGATAAAGACATTCTTTACCACTACCGCAATGCAGCGTAGTAAAAACTAAATGACCCGTTAAAGAGGCACGTAAAGCCATTTTTGCAGCGTATGATGTTCGACATTCACCAAAGAATAAAATATCTGGATCGTGGCGCATGAGCTCTTCGATCCCGTTTTCATAAGTAATTCCGCGCGCATCGTTGACTTGGATTTGAATCATTTTCGATTCTTGAATTTCGATTGGATCTTCAAGGGTCACGATTTTTCGATTTTGATGATTCAAGATTTCATTGAGTAAGGCATGTACAGTAGTTGATTTGCCTGAACCAGTTGGTCCACAACTAATCACTAATCCGTGCTCAATGTTACTCATTGCTTTTAGCTTGGTAATCGCAAGACTTGCACTAGACAGATCATTGAGGGCAAAGTGATGACTAGAATGTAACAGACGGATGACGCCTGTTTTGACTTGATCCGTTGTCATCATGGAAAAACGGCAATCCATTTGACCTTGGTGGAGTTGATAAGAAAATTCTCCTGATTGAGGCTTGTAGGGTAAACATAAATCCATCCCGGATATGAATTTGAGGTATTCTAAAAAATCGAGATGAATGATGTCTTGATCGAGTTTGATTAAGCCTTGAGGTGTTCGCAATAAAATGTCGAGAGAATCTTCTTTGGCTTCAAGGTGGATGTCTGTTGCGTTTTTTCGTAATGCATATTCCAAAATAATCCGACACAGTTCTTTCATAGCCTCTCAACCTCTTCATCTTTTTTATAGGAGTAAATGTATAGTTCGTTTCGAAAAATCAAAAAAATTGATTTTTCGAATAGAAGATAGAGAATAGTACAGGTACAGAAAAAAGGGGTGATGGTGTGCAAATTAGAACCTCGCAAAAACAGATGTCTGAGTCATTTTGGACAATTACATTTTTAACGCTCTCAGGTGGCTTTCAAGATGCTTATACATATTTTTCTAGAGGGAAAGTATTTGCGAATGCTCAGACAGGGAATATGGTGTTAATGGCCGCGAATGTCATTGAAGGAAACATATCAGGATTTTTACGTTATTTATTTCCGGTTCTAGCGTTTTCATTAGGGATTGTTTGTGCTGCCTGTATTAAAAATCGAGTCAAGACGATATCTTTACATTGGCGACAGAGTGTTATGTTAGTAGAACTTGTATTATTATTGATCACGCCGTTTATTCAGCTGGATTATCTTGCTAATAGTTTGGTTTCATTTGCATGTGCAATGCAACTACAATCTTTTAGAAAAGTTCATGGGTATCCATTTGCATCAACGATGTGTATTGGAAATTTACGAAGTGGTTTAGATTGTTTGGTTTCTTCATTTGAAACGAATGATCCTGCTAAAAGGCATCGAGCGTTCCAGTATTTTAGGATTATACTGACTTTCATCATTGGGGCAGGCTTAGGTAAATGGGCGTGCGATGAATTTGGACGTTTTGCAATATGGGGAAGTGTCCTATTATTGCTATTCTCTTGGGTATTGATGTTTTTAGATCCAACTCCTTCTATTCCTTTAGAAGAAGAATAAAAAATTTCTTAATAACAAAAAGAACAAGATCCATTTCATTTTTGTAGATGAGATGATCTTGTTTTTTTGTAGAGGACTGGTTTCTTTGCAAAAGGAAGAATGGGCAAAGAGAAAGGGCTAGTTCCTTTCGGTTCTAGCCCTTGAGATGTTCGGATATAATTTTGATCAGTTTTGTGACTGCTTCACTTTAGATCTCTCTAGTGAATTCTTATTTACAGTCAGTCAACTTATTTGTTCCTCCTGAATGATTTTTAATTTGGACTTTTCAATCTCTAATCTCTTTCTTCGCTTTTCCCGTTCACTCGTTTTGTTCTTTTTGAATCAGGTAAGTTTTATTCCTTTTTTCCTATCTATCTTTTGATACTCATTTGATTTTTTTTATTAATCAAATATAGGATTTTTTAAAAGGCTGATATTCATTTTCTTCACGATTCTTTTTAGAAATCGTTTTTGGTCGTTTTCCTAAATCTTATAATCTTTTTTCTACTTCCTCCACATTTTATATTGTTCAGATTCAGTAGTTATTTTTTATGATTATATGCGCAAAGGATGTTATTTGATTTAGACGATTTTTGAAAATGTTCAATTGATCTTTCCGATTTTTCGTCTTCACTAACTACTTTTTTAGCCTGCTAGTGATTTGACTCTTTTTATATAGATTCATTCAGTTTATTCAGGATCTTGTCGATACAGCCTGTGCTTGACTCTAACTTTTATTGTTAAGCAGTTGCCTCAGGGACTTAGATTTAGTCTTTCAATCAAATTTTGTAATCTTAAGGTCATGTCTTATTGTTCATGCCTCTTTTTAACTTTTTCAATTCCTGCTTTCTTTACAACAAGTATTGAATTTTTTTGAATACTTTCTTGTTCATTTTCACTTATCTTTTTGATGTCAAAATTTTGATTTTAGAAGTATTTTCTTTAGTGCTCTTACACTTGATCAAAATTATACTTTTTGATCATTTATTCTTACTTCTTTTTATTGTTCTGTATCTGCTTTTGTTGTGCTTGTTAAGCAAGTCTGTTTGGAACTTTCCCTTTTTACAGGGTAGTGACAACGTTTAGGAAATCCTTTCGGATGATTTTTACGTCTTTACTGACGCCTGATCTATATCCTTCACCTCTCTTTGTATTAGGGAAGATTTTGTTTCTTCTCCTTGCACCTATAAAATACCACCTTTAAAGCAGAAGAAAAGGATGTTTGCTAAGGTGGTTAGTAAAGCGGCTTACTTGGTTTTGCACTAATTTTATAAGATAAAAATAACTCAAAATTAGCTATCAAAAATAGTCAAAATAAGAATTCTCTTTGTTTGGCGCTTTGAATTTTCTGAAGAAGAGTCATCCGTAGTTTATGTAATAAGATTTGCCTTAAAAGTTTTCAACGAAACGTTTGAAGCAAAAATATTACAAGAAATCCTTTCATTTGTTTTGCACATTATTAGTCAAGATCAATCGTTGAGTATTCATTTTTAATCAAATTTCTAAAATTTAAAAAATTATCTAAATTTGTGACCATAACAAGGTGAGGTGAAAATATGTCGACGAAGAAAAATGGTTTTACGATTTTAGAAATGATGATTGTGATGATGGTTGTAGCTTTGTTGTTGTTGATCACTTTGCCAAACATTCAACAAAAAGAAAAAATTATTCGCGAAAAAGGATGCAAAGCTTTAGTTGAAATTGTTAATTCTCAAATTTTACTTTATGAAATTGATGAAGAACAAACCCCAAGTAGTGTGCAAGAGTTAATATCAAAAGGTTATCTCAAAGAAGGACAAGATCGTTGTCCAAATGGAAGTAGTGTGGTGATTGATAATGGAGAAGCAAAAGTTGCGGAATAATAATTTGAATCCAAACATCACTATAAATAAGCTACAGCCCAAAAATGGATTTACGATTGCCCAATGTTTATTGGTGATTTTAATGGTTGCTGTTATCGTGCAAGTCTTTGGCGTTCATAAACAAGAAGAGTCACTTAATTTATTTGCTCAAAATCTATTAAATGAAATTCAAATTGAACAGTATAAAGCGATGAGTACACGATCAAGAAAAGAAGTGGCGATTGATGTACATCATGCAAAAACTGACGAAAAAATTATTGATTATCCAAGATCGGTAACTTGTACTTACCAAGTTTTAATTTTTAATTCTCGAGGCAATATCGCAAAAGGAGGAACGATTCAATGCAATCAAGGCCAAGAAGAAATACATCTCGTTTTTCAACTTGGAGCGGGAAGGGGAAGAGTAGAAAATGAATCAGAAATATAATTTTGGGCAAAACCAGTCATTTTCGCGATTTGAAGTTCAAGAGGCACCGTTTGATTTGATGTTGAAATCGAAAAGTACATTTTTGAATGCATTAAAAAGAAAGCAATGTAAAATACAAACTCAAAAAGAGCCAAAAAAGCAAGGGGATAATCAAGTGAAAATCAATGGTTTTATGGTTTCTGAGGCATTACTTGCATTGTTGATTTGTTCAATTAGTGGATTTCTTGTTCTCACTTCAAGTTGTGCGTTATCTAAAGCAATGCAAATGGATGTTCAAAGTGAGATGAATATCGATTTTGATTTGAATATTGAACAATATGATAAACGAACAGAATAAGCGAATAAAAAATGGATTTACGCTTGTTGAACTATTGTTAGGTATGATTCTAGCCACAATTATTGCGAGTATTTGTATGTTACAAGCAGGGGTGTTAGTGAAAGGAATTCAAGTGAAGCCAGATCATCAAGAACAATTTGCGATATTACAAATTCGCGAACTTGTTTCGCTATCAGCGCATGCATCAGTGCGTGATCACGATTTAGTGCTATATGAGAATGGCGAAGAAGAAATCTTAGAATTTGATCAAAATCGTTTGGTTAAACGACCTGGTTATGAGATTTTTATGGAAAATCTAGAGGACGTGTATTTTGAACAAAAAGACCAAAAGCTTTATCTGGTATTTACCAAAAATAAAAGAACCAAAACATTTCAGATCGGTTAATGGATATATCCTAGAGCCGGTTTTAATTCTTTTTATGTTTGTTTTATTATTTTCTACTTGGGTGGCGATCCAAGTTGAGGCACGTTCATATCTGCTTAGCGCGGCTAAAAGAAGCGATATCGATTTAAGTATTATTGAACGGGCAAAATATGTTGCCGGAGATCTAGCTTGGAAAAAACGTTGTGGTTTAGAATTTGAAGATCAACAACAATTTAATGAATTAATCAAAGATAAAAATGTGTACTTTCGCGATCTTGATACTTATTTAGAATGCTCTTATGTTGATCAAGACCAAACGTATAAAATACTCGTATTTTATGACGCAACGGGTATTGTGAAAGTTGAGTACGATAAGAATTAAAGAAAGTTTGACTGAGTATGTAGCTAAATACATCTTCGTAAAAGTGAACGGATTGAATTTTATAAACAAATGAAAAAAAGGCATAACAAATTGTTATGCCTCAAGTCTTCAATTAGATGAAAGTCTATTTTGAAGAAAGAATCATTTCTGAATAAGCAGCAGCGAGTTGTTCCATAAGTGTGGTGAGTTGCTGATCATCCACCAATTGCGCTAAATCTTCTGGGTCTGTCATATATCCCATTTCAACAAGCATAGATGGTACTCCTGCTAAATCAACAACGTGTAATGGATGAGAGTCTGTTGTGATTACGCTTTGACGATCGGACCAACCAATTGCTTCAAAAGCTTGGAAAACGTTTTGAGCTAACGTGTTGGAAAAAGAATCATTGCTGCGGACATAAAGTTCTACACCAGATTGACTAGATCCACCCGAATTACAATGTAATGACAAATAGTAATTTGCTCCATAGGCGGAAACCATATTTGTTCGATTGGTTAATTCAGTGACTTCTGAATAGTTTTCATATTGATCACCAGTTGTCGCAAAATCACCATCTCGTGTCAGAAGAACACGAATGTCTGGATTAATCCAAGCCATTGCCTCTTTGAATTTTAGTGCGGCATTGAGATTGATGTTTTTTTCCATCCAAACGGGTTGACCGGCTTCATCAAAAACAGTCATTCCTGGATCGATTCCACCATGACCTGCATCGACAAGGATTGTTGCGATAGGTTCTGTAATTTTTTCGGATTCATTCTCAACTTGAAGACTAGAATGGTCTTTTGTTGAATCATTTTTGGTAATCGTATTTGAATCATCCGAATTTTCGTTGGATGAATCAGTTGTCGAACCGTTTTTAGAATCATCTACTAAGGAAGAATTTGAATCTGTTGTTTGTGGGTCCTGGATAAAACCATTTGTTTGTTGTTCGTTAGCTTGTGAATGATCATTTTGATTGGTTACAAGCGCTGCAACGAGGTTAGCAGGATCCTGAGTTGTAAAAGCTTTTACAACATAATTTCCTAGAGATAAAGTAGTGCCAATTCCGACACACCATAAGAAAATGCGGATTGGCTTTCTTAAGCGTCTTTTCTTTTTTCGGGGACGTTGTTTCAATGGTTGAGAATTGTTTTCTACCATGTATATCCTCCTTTTTAATCGAATGCGTCTTTGGACGCAAAAGATCCTTTCTACATTAACAGATCAATAACAAAAATAGAAAGAAAACGATAAAACTGACTTTATTTTTGACAGAAATCACAAATTTGTGGATTGATCGATGTGATGTTATTGAACATTTCGGCTGGATTTAAATCTTTTCCTCATGTAAGTTAATCAAAATAGATAAAGAGAAAAAAGAAATAAGCGGATCAAATGATCGGTCCGCTTATTGTTATCACAAGAATATATAAAACTAAATTAAATGAAGATCGTCTTCGATTAATCCTAAATGAACAAATCCTTTATATAGACCATCTCGCTCCACATCATCGCTGACATATTCAGCTGCTGCTTTTGCTTCTGGACCACCACTTTTCATACAAACAGAATGAGCACAGAGTTTGAACATAGGAATATCAATTTTGGCATCACCAAATGCAATTGTGTTTTCAAAGGTTTCATTTAAATAGTCTAATAAAGTTTGAATTGAACGTGCTTTATCAATGTTCTGAACCCCAATGTCGCCAAAAAGTGCAGTTTCGCCAGCTCCTCCCCATGTCCCGTTTTTTAAATGAGGGAATTCTTGTATAGCATTTAAATGATCTTGATAACTCGATAAAACATAACTGATTTTATTAACGTCATCGCGATAGAGTCCCCCATCAAAAATCATTTCGGGAAATGCTTTACGTACCGTCATGTGAGTAGCATCAGGGTGATCTTTTCTTGTAGAGTATTCAATAATTGCAGGAAGAGCTACACTTTCAAAGTTTTCACTCGCAAATAATCCAGCGTTTGATTCAACAAAGAATTCGAGATTATGTTCATGAAGCCAGTTAACGATATGTTTTTCGTCTTCAGCACTCAAAGTATGATGGAAAATGACATGACCATGGTCTTCTACATAACTTCCGTTGCCACCAATCATACCATCCAAGCCAATTTCCCAAATGTTAGCGTAAACTTCAGCACGAGAACGCCCTGTACAAATATAGACACGATGACCTAATTCACGTGCTTTGCGAATGGCATAAATTGTTGAATTTGGAATGTTGCCTTGATAATCAGTTAAAGTTCCATCTACGTCAATAAATAATATTTTAGACATCGTTTTGGCCCAACCTTTCATTTCTTATTCGTCGTATAAAATATAATGAAGTATAATCATTCTCTATGTTCTAATTATATGCAATAAAAAATAGAAAATAGCTATTTCAGGTATTTTATAACTAATTTTTGAATATAAAATAATCACAAAAGAAATAAGAGTGAAATATTGAACTTAACCGGGCAATTCAGTTCAAAAGACTACGCCAATTGCAACTTATTACATCGATAAATGTTGAGTAAATATCGATCTATTGATGTTATTTGTATATAATTAAAATGTATTTATTTAGTTTTTTATAAAATAATGAGGGAGATTTCATGTCTGAGCAATTCATACAAACGCCAAACTTACAAAATATCACAAACCAAGATCTTCAAATTTTCGCAACGTTTGGCCCAACTTGTCATCGCGTTGAAACCCTTGAGATGATGCTCAATATGGGAATGACTGGAATACGATTAAATCTTTCCCATTCAACGCTAGAAGAAAAGGAATATTGGGTTAAAAACCTTCATCAGGCGTGTGCCAATACACATAAACCTTGTCATATCATGTTAGATCTAGTTGGCAGACAACGTCGTCTTGGTAAATTTGAACCTTTTCATGTTAGAAAAGGCGAAATAATTAAAATCCCGGAACGACTTCCGATTAGTGGCGATTTATTGATTCATTTTGAAAAAGGCGATGAACTGCATATTGGCGATAGTGGCCATTCTTTGGTGTTGTTAGAACAAGACCCTCAAGGGAATAGTTGGACAGCCCAAGCCTTAGAAGATGGTTATCTCGAATCTGGAAAATCGATTCATTTGTTAAATAAAGATTCAACATTGCCTATTTTATATGCTCAAGATATTGAGAATATAAAAATTTGTAAAGAATATGGGGTTGACCAAATTATGGTTCCGCTCGTTCAAAATGCTCAAGATTTAGAAGAAATCCGCAAAGTGATGAATGAATATATTCCACATGCGACGATGTTTGCAAAAATTGAGAATATGGAAGGCGTGAGACATCTGCATGAGATTATGAATGTCGCCGATGTTATTGTGATTGCACGAGGTGATTTGGCGGCTTCTACTTCTCTTGAATGGTTGCCTGTAATTGCAACCTATATTCAACAAGAATGCTTAAAAGCAAATAAACCTTATATGGTGGTTACACAAATGTTATATTCCATGATCACTGAGCCGCGCCCAACACGCGCTGAGGTGAGTGATGTATACAATGCGGTTTTGCAAGGAGCATCAGCAGTAATGTTAACTGGTGAAACGGCAAATTCAAAAAATCCTAGAACAGCAATGGATTATTTTTGTAAAATTGCCCATCACGCAAAAGAACTTCGGGATCATCCAGAAAAGATTCACGAATTGATCGCGATACTTTAAATTGAATTAAATTACACATAAATATTAACAAAGCTCTCATGGGCTTTGTTTTTTTTAGGCGATCATAAGATAATGGTTCTGATAAATTAAGTTTAGGTTAAAACCTCAATGGATTTTACAAGAAATTTACAAAACTTTTTCGAATCCATGGTTGAAACATACCTATCACATTTTTTATCCTAATGATAAAGCGCGTTTTTTCAGAGAAAATGCACTGATAGACATGCTTTAATCACGATTCAAACGAACTTTAGAAAATAAATTGGAGGATTCTAAAATGAGTTCAGAAGTCATCAGCGCGTTGCTGTCGTTTTTAGGAGGCCTTGGCTTATTCTTATATGGAATGGATGTCATGGCCGAAGGACTTCAACAAGCAGCTGGGAATAAAACAAGAAAGTTACTTGAAGCGATCACAAACAATCGTTTCATGGGGATGATTGCTGGGGCATTAGTCACTGCGATCATTCAATCCTCTTCTGCGACAACAGTCATGGTTGTAGGTTTCGTTAACGCAGGCTTAATGTCATTAATTCAAGCTTGCGGTGTTATTATGGGGGCGAACATCGGTACAACGATGACAAGCTGGATCGTCTCGATGGGTGAATGGGCAGCATTCTTAAAACCAGAAATGATTGCACCAGTTTTACTTGTGATTGGTGTTGGCTTCAAAATGTTTGCTAACAAACCAAAAGTCAAAGATGGCGCAAAAATTTTGATTGGTTTTGGTGTCTTATTCGTTGGTCTTTCATCAATGTCAGGAGCGATTAAACCATTTACTGATGCACCTATTTTCAAAATTGTTTTTGAAACACTAGGCTCTAACCCATTACTTGCTATCCTTGCCGGTGCCGCTGTTACGGCTATTATCCAATCTTCTTCCGCGTCGATGGGGATTTTACAAACAATGGCAATGGCTGGTGCTGTAAACTGGGGATCTGCAGTATTTATTGCTTTAGGACAAAACATTGGTACTTGTATCACTGCAGTACTTTCCGCAATTAGTGGGGATAAAAACGCAAGACGTGCGGCAATGATTCACTTGGAATTTAACGTTATTGGGGCAACTATCGTAGGGATTGCAGCGTTTGTCTTCTTTATGCTCAATCCATCTTTAATGAGCGCAAACGTAAACTCTTCTTCACTCGCGATTTTCCATACTGGATTTAACGTATTTACAACTGCAATGTTATTCCCATTTGCGAATGCACTGGTTAAGTTATCTGAATATCTTGTTCCTCAAGGAAAAGTGCGTTCAAACAAAAATACTCCTGTATTGTTAGATGAACGTTTCCAACAGATACCTAATGCAGCTTTCAACGCATTAGCAAGAGAACTTGAAATTATTCGAGATGACTGTGTAAAACTCATTCGTATGTCACGAGCTTGCTTGCTCGAAAATGGTTCTCAAGAAGATTTGAAGAATGAAGGTAAAAATATTTTAAACGCTTGTATTGAAGTGAAAAAATATTGTTCAGGAATTGAAATGAGCTCTTTAGATGAACATGAAAAACGTGATTTACAAAGAGCGCTATTTTCAGCACGTGACCTTCACCAAATTGCTTCTGATGCGATTGCTATTGCAAAGATTAATGAAAATGGCTTAACGGCAAAACACATTACTCCTGAAATGGCTGAACAAATTAAAACAATCAGCTCCGATTGTAAGCACACATTACATCATTTGCGTCTACAGGCAGGAATGAAAGATAAAAAACCTACAGATTTTGATGCATATGATGATCGCGAAACAACAAAACAGAACTGTACAAACATTCGTCAGTTAATTTCGAATTTACGTCAGTTCTATTTAACACCTGCACAAGATCATGCAAGCCAAGACAATGCATGGTTATTCTTAGAAGCGGCAGATTGTTATGAAAGAATTGCTCTTCGTTGTCTTCGTTTAATTAATGAAGATACATGGCATAAAACAAAAGTTGTATTTGCAAACAATGATCCTATTTTGGATTAATCTAATATTACATATTTAATTTTAATGCCCGCTCAATCGTTGATTGCGGGCATTTCTTTTAAAGTGAGATGGAGATTTGTCATTTTTTGTTTTTGTAAGATAAACTAGACAGGTCTAGAATTTAATAAAAGAGAAAGGGGATTGACATGGCCAAACAAGTCATATGGTGTGTAGAAGATGAACAAAATATTCGTGATATTCTTGAATACACTTTACAATCTACTGGTTTTGAATCGCGTGGCTTCAAAGATGGACAAAGTTTTCTTGATGCACTACAACAAGGACGTCCTGATCTGATCTTAATGGATATCATGCTCCCAAATACGGATGGAATGAGTTTATTACAACAGTTACGAACAGATCCTCAATTTGCAACTATTCCAGTCATTATGACAACTGCAAAGGGGATGGAATACGACAAAATCAAAGCTCTTGAACAAGGGGCAGATGATTATTTAGTGAAACCCTTTGGGATGATGGAAATGGTTGCTCGTATTAAAGCAGTGCTACGACGTTGCCAAAATCGCGAAAATCTTAGTCGATCAAATCATGAAAATGAACCGATTGGCGTGGATTTACAATCTCGACAAGCATGGATTATTGAAAATGATCAAAAAGAAATGCTTGATTTAACAAAAAAAGAATTTGATTTACTCGCATTGTTTTTATCTCAACAAGGAGTTGTCTTTTCTAGAGACGACTTATTAGATGCCGTTTGGCATACTGATTTTTTAGGTGAAACGAGAACAATCGATGTACATATTCGTTCATTGCGCACAAAATTAAAATCATTTGGAAATCAAATTGAAACTGTACGCGGTGTAGGATACCGCTTTGCGAGAAACAATGACTAAACGTATTTTCTATTCTATTTTTGGGGCTTGCTTGTTTCTTTTAATTATTGTTTGTTCCGTCACGGTCCAAGCCGTCTACAACGGCTTAGTGCGGGAACAAATCGCAAGTTTGGAAAGCGAAACAAGATTGATGGCCACAGCCTTAAACCATGAATCCGATAAGATTAAAAGTTTAGCTTTATTTTCTTCTAAAACAGTACGAATTTCACTCATTGAGCCGGATGGGGATGTCGTTTACGATTCATTCAAAGAAGACAATGAAAAAGCGGATTACGAAGACAACAATAGTCATGAAGAAGTAAAATTGGCGCGTGAAACTGGAAGCGGTTTTTCCATTCGCCATTCCAACTCCCAAAGTGAAGAAATCTATTATTATGCTGTGCTTTTGGATGATGGAAATGTGATTCGCATGAGTCGATCTCATTCCACGCTATTGAATCTGTTTTACCAAACGATTTGGCCAATGATTTTAATGGTTGGATTCCTCGTCCTATTTTGTTTAGGATTAGCGCGAATTTTAGCGCGTAATATCGTTGAACCCATTAATGCGATAGATTTAGCGGACCCACTCAATTCAATTCCATATGAACAATTGCGTCCACTACTTACGCGTTTTGATGAAAATAACAAAGAATTGGATCGTAAGATGAAAGAACTTGAGCGGCGGAACCAAGAATGGAATGCACTTCTTTCAAGTATGGATGAAGGATTATTGATGTTTTCTCGCAAAGGAATTTTGAATTATTCCAATACAGCTGGAAATGAAATTTTTGACTTAGAGGAAAATTTTGATGTCAAAGAAAACGAGACGCTGAAACGATTATTTTCTCAAGCATTACGCCATCATTCTGCCAAATCACAATTAAATCAAAATGGCCGAATTTACTCTTTGGAAGCCGCAAGTGTTATTGCGACCGATAAAGTAATTGGCGTCATGATTTTAGCGCTTGATATCACAGAAAAAGAAGAAGCTCACCAACGTCGCCAAGAATTTAGTGCAAATGTAACGCATGAATTAAAAACCCCACTTCAAACAATTTCTGCAAGTGCAGAATTGCTTGGATCAGGAATGGTGCAACCCAATGATGTACCACGCTTTGCTGGGTATATCACAGATGAAGCAAAGAAAATGAGTGCGATGATCAACGATATCATTCATCTATCTCGTCTAGAACAAGAATCTCCCCAAAACAAAGAGAGTATTAACTTCCATGAGATTTGCCAAAAAGTCGTTTCAGACTATCAACATACTGCACAGCTTGCAAATCTCAATTTAAGCTATGAAGGAGAATCTGTTTGGGTTCCTGCAACAGTTGTTGATTTGGAATCCATTGTCAAAAACTTGTTGGAAAATGCTATTCGTTACAACAAACCTGAAGGTTCAATTTTCGTACGGTTAAAACGTTATGAGCACTTTGCGCAACTCAAAATTTCGGATACGGGATTAGGAATTCCTAATGAAGTTCAGGATCGTATTTTTGAACGATTCTTTACTGCCGATCCATCGCGTAATAAAACAGGAACCGGTCTTGGCTTATCCATTGTGAATCACGCTGTGGCCAATTTAGGAGGGACGATAAAAGTTCGCTCCAAAGTTGATGTCGGGAGTACCTTTGTTGTTCGTTTACCATTAAGTGAGCAACAACAAGAAGTTTAATAAACTTCAATAGATAATATGAAAGGCCCCCCGGCTTTGCAAAACGTGGATTTAGACGGATAC
>Tibetan_p2__coassemble_1455_pt1 | contig 20735 bp, 18 predicted proteins | sample Tibetan_p2__metabat2_high_PE_038 | metagenome-assembled genome bin Tibetan_p2
CCAGCGGCAAACACATCCCATAAACTATCAATTTTATTTTTTAATTCACCTGTAATCATTACTCGTTCTCCTCATTCCTCATAGATGAAACTGCTCTGTTCTCACTCCATTAAATGATTTCATACTTTAAATCGCTTTTTTACTCATATTTGGATACCTCTTCATTATTTGGCTTTTTGTGATTTGATCCATATTCTTTCTGATTTGTTCATACCAACCAAAAATACTCATCTGCTCTATTTCATCATCTGCATCTTCCAAAAGAAAAGCGCACAAAAGCCCAAAATAAACATAGATAGTATCTCGATCTCAATGACATCATGAATGTCACAATCGTAGACATTGCATAGTTTTGTCATATTTTCTAATGTAATCCAAACTTCAAGCAGTTAAAATCCAGTTTTTGTTTTCTAAAAAAATCAAATACTGCAATGATCTTAACTAAAGATTTAAATCACCATTCTAATTTTGAATAATCATACTTATAATAGACCATTTCTATCTGAACTCATATGAGTACTTTCACTTATTAGTGAATTCTCCTGATAGTTCGTTGTTCAATGAACATGATTTTTTGTATTTATCGTGTTCAATAGATTGGGAGCTTATCACATCTCGATTGAGTTATTTCAAGTATCTACTAAAAGGGAACTTATCATCCCTTCGGATTTTTTAATTCAAAAGACAAATCCCAAACAGTTTTACTTAGAACCATAATAATTATCAAATTGGATATTTTCTAATTACAAGAGTGGTGATGCTTATCTTGCTGTTTACATTAGGCAGCAATGCAGTACCGATTGGAATCAGCGAAGTAAAAAAACAGGACCACAAATGGCCCTTCATATTATCTTCTATTTATATTTTGCACTTATGCATTAAACGCAAAATTATCTTATTGACACTTTTTCCTTTTGATCAAGAGGAATAAACTCAAGTTTTAATCGCATTCCCATCCCTGCAGCTAAACGTTTCACCATTTCTATACTTGGATTTCTCGTTCCATTTTCAATTCTGCTGATATCTGCCTGAGTAATGCCCGTTGCCTCGGAAAGATCCTTTTGTGTCATTTTTAAACTTTTTCTTGCCTCGATCATTGCATTGATAATGTCATATTCAGGCTCAAGTGCATCATACTCTGCTTTCAGTTCAGGATCTTTTAACAATTGTTCCTTATAATCATTATAATTAACCATATCTATATCTCCTTTCGTAGTCTTTCTTATAATTGATTGCTCTAGCAATTTCACTCGGAGGTGTTTTTTGAGTTTTCTTTACAAATCCATTCGTAATGACCGCTTTGTTCCCAACAAAGAAGAAATAAAAAACTCGTGTAATATCTGAACCTTGCTGTGTCCTCAATTCAAAAATCCCATCCTTTATAGCTTTTGAATAAGGAGACCTCAAGTCATTACCATGTTGTTCAAGTAAATCAATCGAACGGATCACTCTAGCAGTCATTTTCTTATCTAATTTAGAAATAAACTCTGCTACTGGGCAATCCCCATTTTCTTTACTATAAAATTCAATGCATATACTCATTGCCTTTCCTCTAACTAAATTGTATGTTGCATACGACATATTTGTCAAAAAATTATGATCACTTTATGCATTTCACCAAATCGTATCTCGTATCATGATCACACTAAACATATAAAGAACTTACTTACTTCCTAAAATCATTTTAAAAACCATCTTTAAAAGCACCCAATAGATGTCAAAAATCGTTATCAATATCCGTAGTTTTCTCATCTCCTTTTCTGGTCCATTTTTCGTTTCCATTATTTAAGTTTTTACATTCGTATTAACAACAGTCGATAATATAATCAGAAACACCTTTTCATACATCCAAGGAAATTTGCTCATTCATCAGTTATTCCATGATAGATGTTACCGCTCGTATAACTGCGGCTACTTTCTTTATAGACATTTACTTAGAAAATTTTTCATCATTTCTAGAAAGAAGATATAGAGAATTTTGATCTATGCTCATTCCCTCTCTTTGAGCATGTTCTGCTAGAAATCTACGCAGATTTTTTGAAATTCACAATTTAAACTGCCCAGAATAATTTTCTAAACTATCTGGTTCATGTATCTCGACACCTTCATCTAACGTTACTTCATCCCATGCTTTTTTGGCACCCAAGGCATTTTCTAACGCGATCTCTATTGTTTCACCGCAAGTTATGTAGCCGGCAACTCTGGATAAGAAACCACAAATCCGCCTTCTTCTTTGTCTTCTACAATTTCCAAGAGATAGGATATCATGCATCTTCCACTCTCTATAAAACACAAAAAAAGCCCCGGAAGGCCTTATATAAGGTTTTCCGAGACTTGAAAAACTATTTTAACTTATTCCCACTCAATTGTTCCACATGGTTTTGGTGTTAAGTCGTAACATACGCGGTTAACACCTTCAACTTCGTTTAAAATTCGGTTAGTAATTTTATTTAAAATCGCAAATTCAATTGGTTCAATTGAAGCAGTCATTGCATCAATTGTATTCACGGCACGAATGATGACTGGGTATTCAAAGCAACGTGCATTGTTTTTAACACCAACAGATTTAAAGTTAGGAACGATTGTGAAGTATTGCCATACTTTTTGATCTAATCCAGCATTCGCAAATTCTTCACGAAGAATCGCGTCAGATTCACGTACTGCTTCCAAACGATCTTTAGTAATTTCACCTAAACATCTTACCCCTAAACCAGGTCCTGGGAATGGTTGACGGAATACCATATCATGAGGTAAACCTAATTCTAATCCACACGCTCTTACTTCATCTTTAAATAAGTAGTAAAGTGGTTCAACTAATTCAAACTTCATATCTTCAGGTAATCCACCAACGTTATGGTGTGATTTTACAACTTTGGCAGTTTTTGTACCTGATTCAACAATATCAGGGTAAATTGTTCCTTGCGCTAAGAAATCAATACCTTCTAATTTACGTGCTTCTTCTTCGAATACACGAATAAATTCCGCACCAATAATTTTACGTTTTGCTTCTGGATCAGCTACACCTTCTAATTTTGATAAGAAGCGTTCGCTTGCATCCACATAAACTAAGTTAGCATCTAATTGGTTTTTGAATACTTCTACTACGCTTTCGGATTCACCTTTACGCATTAAACCATGGTTTACGTGAACACATACTAATTGTTTACCAATTGCTTTAATTAATAATGCTGCAACGACACTACTATCAACACCACCAGATAATGCTAATAATACTTTCTTATCGCCCACTTGTTGACGGATCAATTCTACTTGATCTTCAACAAAGTTTTTCATGTTCCAGTTTGCTTCAGCATGGCATTCATCAAAAATAAAATGTTTGATGATTTCTTTCATTTCAGCTTCATCACTTGGCCATTCTTTTAATGTATTTGCACATTTTGCTTGCGCATAATCAACAGCCAATACAGGTAAACCTAATTCATACACAAAATCATTAACCGTAATTGCTTCACCGTTAACGATATTTAATGGGCCGCCGTTAATAATAATCCCTTTAACGTTATTTAATTTATTAAATTCATCAGCAGTAATATCATGTGCTTTGATTTCACTGTAGACACCCAAATCACGGATAGCACGTGCTAATGTTGTGTTCTCACTATTGCCTAAATCTAAGATTAAAATCATATCTTGCTTCATAGTTTTTCCTCCAACCAATGATTACCATTAAATAATATATTAAAAAACAAAATTTTAAAATTTATATTCATTATTCGAATTCAATTTTGTGTACTTTTAAATCCATGCAACATATACATTATATGGTTATTTATACAATTATTTCCTGTATTATTTTATATCCCAAATCATTTATGTATATTATATACTCATTTTGGAGTCACTGTGAGTACATATTGAGTACAAACCATTTCATTCTAACAATACATACAATTAAAATATTGTTTCACTCAATTTCTAACATTTGACTCATCAATTGTTTTATTATTTCTAAATTTGTAGAAAACTCAATATGACTCGCATATTTATATTTGCGACAATAATTCTTCCATAAATTCTGCAATGTTGAATCTTCACTTATTGAGCATAATATTTCTTCATAATGCTCTAATACAGAAAGTGTCTCTCTTTTTCTACATGTTTTATCAAATGCCAATGATAAATCATTATAGTTTATTGAATCGTTATAACGATCAAATAAAGTCGTTACATCATAAAAATCACGCATACGTGTATTTAACAATCCTCTAGAAAGAATTGTTTGGATTTTTTCTGCAAGTATTGTCTCTAAATTATATGACCACAGTTGTATTGATTTGTCTTCCAACAACAACGGATATTCATATCTTATTTCTCTAGGTGTAATCACATCACCTGTTGATATATCTATTTTGATTGGCACTATTAAATTTTCTAATTTTGCATCCATATGAATTCTTATTCCTGGATACTCCATATTGTCCATGATGTCAGATACATCATTTAAGATAAATTCAATGTGATCATCAAGAGAAATATCTTTAATTTCATTTACAATCCTTGTGGTTTCTTCTTTGGTTAAATCAAAATTACGTATTGTTGTATCAATATCCATAGTCGATCGCATCGATATACCAATCATAGAAGTAACCAAAATTCCTCCCTTAACAATGAAATCGTCTTTATATTTAGAATACGTTATTCTTTCAAGAAAACGCTCCATCATATAAATACGTAACAAAGTTATAGGATCCGACCCATTTTGTTTGGCAACATTTTTAATTCTACCTTTTATTTGTGCTGGAGTTAGATACATTACAATAAAACCTCCATATATTGTCTAATTATCTTTTCAATTCGAAATGCTTTTGCATACACCATTAAACGATTAAGATCCTTATCACTTCTTTTTAAATAAGTTTTAATCGCCATATTAAAATCCTGAATTTCGAAATTACGTCTACTTCTCACTAAATCACAAATTGTTCTTTCCAAATCATACATTGGGATTTCATGGCCAAATTGATTTGTGATTGTAGTCTTTCCTAAATCTAAAAGTTCCTTTTTCACTGTATAAACCTTATAACCAGAGTTTGTTAAAGCAGAAGGGTTATATCCACTATAAATTGTAATGCAATGCACAAAAGGTTCTCGATCAATCAGACCATAATAATATAAGGCATCATCATGAGAAATAACTCCTTTTGGGCAACGCTGTGACAAAACATAAGCTTCATCTTCCAACACATCTTTTGAAATATAAATACCTGGGCCAACTTTTTCCATACAATTCCTTTTTATAAAATTATAAATAGACTGTCTCGATACATTCGCATTCTTTAATTTTTTAACATTCAAAACCTCATTTTTTTTAGAATCCATTACTCCTTCCATACTCTCACCGCCTTTTACATTCTTGCTAATATTATACTTTATATTAGTAAGAATGTAAATCGACTTCAATTTATTTAATTATTCATATCCAATAATTTATGTGTTCATTTTGTACTCACGGTCAAAAACAGCATAAAAAAAAGTCCTTATATAAAGGACTTTTGATGTTTATTGAATTATTCGAACTCAATTGTTCCTGGAGGTTTAGAAGTAATGTCGTAAAGTACGCGGTTTACGTGAGATACTTCGTTGATGATACGATCAGAAACACGTCCTAATACATCAAATGGAATTTTAGCCCAGTCAGCTGTCATTCCGTCGATTGATGTTACCGCACGAATGGCTACGGCATAGTCATATGTTCTCTGGTCACCCATAACCCCTACAGAACGCATATTGGTTAATGCAGTGAAGTATTGCCAGATGTCTTCTTCTAAGCCAGCTTTTGCAATTTCTTCACGTAAAATAGCATCGGATTCACGAACGATTTCTAATTTTTCGTCTGTGATATCGCCAATGACACGGATTCCTAAACCTGGTCCTGGGAATGGTTGTCTCCAAACCATTTCGTGTGGAAGACCAAGTTCTTCACCAAGGGCACGAACTTCGTCTTTGAATAATGTATTCAAAGGTTCAATCAGTTTGAATTCCATATCTTTTGGTAAAGCCCCAACGTTATGGTGAGATTTAATTGTTTGTGCGGAATTTGTTCCGGATTCAATGACGTCAGTGTACAGAGTACCTTGCGCAAGCCATTTTACGTTACCGTCTTTGACAATTTTCTTTGTTTCTTCGTCAAATGTATAAACGAATTCGTTACCAATAATTTTACGTTTCTGTTCTGGATCACTAACTCCTGCTAGTTTTTTCATGAAACGATCTTTCGCATCAATTTTAACTAAATTGATGTTCATATTGCGTCCGAATGTTTCCATTACAGATTCAGCTTCGCCTTTACGTAACAGACCATGGTCAATGAACATTGCGATTAATTGATCTCCAATTGCTTCATGTAAAAGTGCAGCAACGACAGAGGAGTCAACTCCACCGGAAAGACCAAGTAATACTTTATCTGTACCGACTTGTTCTTTGATTTTTTGTTTTTGTGTTTCGATGAAGTCATGCATTGTCCAGTTTGCTTCGGCTTTGCATACTTTGAAGACGAAGTTTTTCAATACATCATTTCCATATTCGGAGTGACGTACTTCTGGGTGGAACTGTAATGCATATAAGTTCTTTTCCACGTTTTGAACTACCGCAAATGGGCAAGTTTCACTTTTGGCGATGAATTCAAAACCTGGAGCAAGTTCACTAACAAGGTCGCCATGGGACATCCATACAGTTTGTTTTTCTGGAAGATCGTTAAATAACAAGTTATCTGTTTTTACTTCAATTTCTGTACGCCCGTATTCTTTATAGTTACTGGATACAACTTTACCACCAAGGTTATGCATCATCATCTGCATTCCGTAACAAATCCCTAATACTGGAATTCCGGATTCATAAATTGCAGGGTCGCAATGTGGTGCATTTTCAGCATAAACAGAATTTGGACCACCAGAGAAAACAATCCCTTTGACATCGCCAAGAGCTTTGATTTCTTCAAGGGTCATCGTATTTGGGTGAAGTTCGGAGTATACACCGAATTCACGAATTCGTCTGGCAATCAGCTGGTTGTACTGAGAACCAAAATCCAAGACAACAATTTTATCTGGCATCTATTACCTCTCTCATCTTTCTACTCTCATCTTTCGATGATTTTTTATTTCATCATGCCTTGCGTTTTTTTGAAAAGTATCACTTTGGATAAACGACTTTTCGTTTAAAACAAGTAAGGATGATTGAAATTCTCAATAAATTCTTCTTTCTTATCAAACTAATCGACGTTTGTTTCAAAGTTTTTTCTAACTTCAGCAAACGTTTTTCGCCATGGTGTTGTCGTTGGGTTAATCACTTTGACTAACCACGCCACATCATGAAAAGCGTCATGTTTAAATCCTGCATTTTTTAATAAACCGAATTCTTCAAAACCATGTTTGGCTTGATAAGCAAGACTTTCTTGATTGGTTGCGGTTGTACAACTAATCAATCGACAAATACCCATTTCCTTTAAAATCGCCTCGAGCTTTTCATATAAAACATGCGTTAAGCCGTAATGATTTCCTTGGGCAAAATAAATCGTCAATTCTGCATCATATTGATATGCATCTCTTGCTAAAAACTTATGGGCATAACCAAATCCGATAATTTCGCCTTCATATTCAGCAACTAAATATGGATAAGATTTTGCCATCGCAAGTTGTTTGGCACAAAACTCTTCATAGTCAGGACATGTCCATGAAAAATTCGCTACAGAATGCTCAATATAATAACAAAAGATCGCATAAACTGCGTCTAAATCTTCTGGTTTTAAAAATCGAACCGTCATTGTATTTCCATTCCTGCATCTGCCCCTAAAGACAAGTCAGATCGGCGACCATTGTTCCATGCAATTTCACCGGCAATCGCAATCATCGTCGCATTGTCCGTACAACATTTCATCGGTGGCACGTTGAAATCCATATCTGGATGTTGAGCGGCAAGTTCTTGGACTTTTTCGCGCAGTCTGCTGTTGGCAGATACACCCCCGCCAACGATCATTTGTTTAACTTCCGGATGATTTTTGATCGCTTTACGTACTTTTGAGAAGATTTCTTCTAATGCTGTTTCTTGGAAAGAAGCGGCTAAATCTTCCATCGTCCACGTTTCATTTTGTCTTTCCATGCGTTTAACAAACTGTAAAACACCCGACTTCAAACCCGAGAACGAGAAATCATATTCTCCTTGGGCTTTTGGCTGAGGAAGTTTATAAATAGGTTTTCCCAGTTTGGCGAGTTTATCAATTTTAGGTCCTCCTGGATAACCAAGGTTTAAAACACGAGCAACTTTGTCATATGCTTCTCCAATCGCATCATCTTGTGTTTCCCCTAAAACATCAAAGCTATTTTCATCTTTCATATAGATCAGTTCGGAGTTTCCTCCAGATACTAATAAAGCTAAAAGTGGAAATTGTAATGTTGTGTCGAGTTTATTGGCATAGATATGTCCGGCCAAGTGGTTTACACCTACGAGTGGAATATTGTAAAGCATCGACAATGTTTTCGCGGCTTGCACGCCAACATGAAGACAACCGATCAATCCTGGTCCTTGCGTCACGGAGATCAAATCGATATCATCCCATGTCAGTCCCGATTGACGAATGGCCTGATCAATGACAACCGACACGTTTTCAACATGTAGACGGCTAGCCACTTCCGGTACAACACCTCCAAATTGAGTGTGCGTATCAATCTGGGAAGAGACGATGCTCGATAAAACTTCTGTTTGATCTTTGACTACGGCAGCAGCTGTTTCATCACAACTACTTTCAATCGCAAATACTATCATTTCTTCACCTATTTCTTTTACCTATCGTTTTTGCACGATATTGATTTCTATTTAAAAGCCTATCCCCATCAAAATTGCATCTTCGCCATCCGAATAATAGCGTTTGACTACATTGACCGGGCTAAAACCAAATTTTTCATATAAAGCAATTGCTGCTTGATTGGACTTACGCACTTCAAGTGTCATCGTTTCACACTCTTGGGCGCGAGCGATCTCGATTAAATGCTTTAATAAGATAGAACCTTTATTTTGTTTACGATATTGTGGAGCAATCGCAATATTCGCCAATTGGGCTTGTTCAAAGGTAATCCATAAATGCGCATAGCCAATCATCGTTTGATCTTGATCATCGATGAAAACATATGGCGTTGAAAAAGGATTTCCTTCTAATTCATAACGTAAAGAATCTAAAGTCCAAGGATCACTAAAACATTGTTGTTCCAATGCTTCAACTTGTTCGAGATCCTCTAATCGCATCGTTCGAATCATACTTTATAGCTATCGTTTTCTTTCATATACGCCGGAACGAGAGCATGAACGTTTTCTACAACTTGGGCAAGTGGCAATAAATTGGCAACGTTTTGCACAAAATCACTTGCCTTTGCTACTTGATCTACCAATTCTCCTTCGCCATATAATTGACCTGGATGTTCATCCAAGAAGCTTGTTACTTCTTCAATTGGTAAAATTCCCATCCAAGTTGTGTTTCCCGCTTCAATATGTCCGACATAAGCACGGCCACCTCTTGCATCTAAAATGACATTTGCTTGTGGTACAACGCCGGCATACAGTTGTAATGTTGAAATTGTTTTGACTGTCACATCGGCTTGTGTTCCTAATAATTTGGCGGTTGTCATCGCTAGGCGAAGTCCAGTATAAGAACCTGGACCATCGGTAATCACAACTTCTTGAATATCAGCTAATGTCCAGCCGACTTGATCCAATAATGTTTGTAGTTCTACAAACATCGTTTCACTTTGTTTTTTAAACGCTTCTTTGACGACGCTTGCTACAACTTGACCATCTTGGCATAAAACCAAAATCAAGTTTTTCCACGCCGTATCCATAAACAAACTTTTCACGTTTATTCCCATCCTTCCAACACAGCTTGTGCATTTTTACCGGTTGCTTCCATGATCACTTCTCGTGAAGTCTCACCAGTTTCGCGAATTGAGATCGCAATGTGATCCGCTGGGATTTGTTGGGCAATGTAATTTGACCATTCCACGACACACAATCCTTCTTCAAAGCATTCTTCAAAACCAAGATCTTGGTTGCCATCTTCTAGACGATAAGCGTCCATGTGGTAAAGCATGCTGCCATCTTGTGTGCGGTATGATTTCATAATTGTAAACGTTGGTGAATTAATTGTTCGTTTAACCCCTAACGCTTTGCCAAAAAAGCGTGTCCAGGCTGTTTTCCCGGCCCCTAGATCGCCATCGAGCGTGATCGTCATCGTTTTACCTTTTAAACGATCCGCCATTTTTTGAGCAAAAGCTTCTGTATCTGAAAGGGAATTTAAAATCAGTTTCATGTGTTTAATTCCTTTCTCTTCTTCATGTGAATATTGATCTTTTTATTTTAAAGTTAAATCTTAAATTTGTTGATGAGTAATGATAAAAGCACGCTTCAAGCGCTTTCGCATATTTCTTATTAATGCAAATTTTCTTTTTTCTGTGGTGCTTTTCCTTGTAAACGATCTTGGCGCAGTTGTGCTTTAATCGCTTGGATTTGTTGCATGCGTCTAGCGACCTTCGCTTCACTGCCTTGATCGCCCGGATGATAATAGCTATGTCCAATTAATTTAGATGGTAAACAATCCATATCCGTCATGCTGTATACATAATCGTGAGAATATTCATAACCTTGGTTATAGCCAAGATCCTCCATCACTTTTGTCGGTGCATTACAAATCTGTAGTGGCACTGGTTCTTCAAATGTATCTCGCACATCTTCTAATGCCGCAAAATAAGCTGTTTCTAATGCATTACTTTTAGGCGCTAGCGCAAGATACGTGACGGCATGAACTAAATGGACGCTGCATTCTGGCATTCCTAAATAAGTGCACGCTTGATAAGCCGCCACACAAATTTCTAAAGCGCGTGAATCGGCCATTCCCACATCTTCACTGGCCATGCGCACTAAACGCCTTGCGACATAAAGAGGATCTTCGCCCCCTTCTAAAATTCTTGTTAGCCAATAGATACAAGCATTCACATCACTATTGCGCATTGATTTATGTAAAGCGGAGATCAGATCAAAATGAGCATCTCCCTTTTTATCGTAAAGCAATGTTCGTTTTCCTAAAACTTGTTTGATCATTTGATCGTCGACATGAATTCCCTTGACATCTTCGATAGAATTCAAAATGATCATTTCTAATGTATTGAGGGCCAATCTTGCATCACCATGGGCATATTGAGCAATCGCATACAGTTGCTGTTCACTGATCTGAATTGTTTTATGAGCAAACCCTTTTGGCGATTCAATCGCTTTTTTCAATAGAGCTTCGATATCTTCGATCTGCAACGGTTTTAATACGCAAACGCGACATCTAGAAAGCAAGGCCGAGTTCACCTCAAAGCTAGGATTTTCCGTAGTTGCGCCAATAAGGACGATGCTTCCTTTTTCGACATAAGGTAAAAAAGCATCTTGTTGCATTTTATTGAAGCGATGAATTTCATCGATAAACACAATCGTCCGCTCCCCCGATTTGCGCATCATTTCGGCCTCGGACATCACGGATTTAATCTCTTTGATGCCTGATTGGACAGCCGAAAAATTGATGAAATGACTTTTCGTTTGCGCCGCAATGATACTGGCTAGTGTCGTTTTGCCTACGCCAGGTGGGCCCCAGAAAATCATTGAGGGCACAATATCTTTTTCGATCATATTCCACAATAAAGATCCTGGCGCAATCAAGTGTTGTTGACCAAAATATTCTTCCAAACAAGATGGGCGCATACGATCGGCTAGTGGACGCAAAAGGGTAGATCTTTCCTCAATCTCGTCAAGTTTTTGTTGATTTGGCTGTGATAGATTCTCATCAAAAGAATCGAATAAAGAAGTCTGTTTCATATTTCTTTCCATTATACGGCAATTTAAAAAAGGATGCTTACCCTTGTTGATCTGCAAATCGCTCAAGTCATTTTTAAGCGTAAAAAAAGCCGTTTTTCGGTTTCTTCCCTACTCACGGCTTGTTCTATTTTTTCTTTATAGCAGCATAAATCCCGCAAAAATCAATGCTTCAATCACCACACAAGCCAATAGCGAGCGCGTAATGAAATAGCGGTTGCGTTTTTTCTTGTCGATGGGAATATTGCCGACGATTTTACCCGTTTGACCATTAATGGCGATCAGCTTATCTTCATCATGGTCATAATCCATAAATAACAAGTAAACCGGACATAACGTATAGTTTGCCCCTTGTAAGACTGGTTTAATTTGTGCATTCGTGATTTGCAACATTTCATATCCAGCCATCGTATCCGTCATCGATTGTTGATACGTCACTTGGGCTCGTTCATTTGAGACTTCAAATGTCTTTCGTTCATCTAAATCATAACGTTGCGCTAAAAAGCCGGGTAAATATCCGGGATTGTACTGCACCATTTTTGAATAATCGAATGGTTCAAGCGCATCCATCGCATCCTTTGGCGTTTTGGAAGAAGCGATCACCGGAATTCGATCAAATGCTTGTTTGCCTTTGCGATCAATTTGGTAAACAAAGTGATCGGTAACGATCCAATCTCCGATTGTATGCGTCATTGTACGTTCCCCTTGCGCTTGAATAAATCCTGAAAGATTTAAATCAAACATCCAGAACGGTAAGTAAATGCCTTTGATCTTTTCGATCACATTGGCCTTGGAATATTCTGGTGGATAGAACGGTTTTGTTTGGATATATTGCTCGTAAAGATCCTCGATTTGTTTTTTATCCACTTCAAAAGGGATCACCATTTGCGGTTTAAATTTCCCACTTGCTTGTTGGTCAATCACCATTGGTGTTTGGCAAAATACACATTTTGAAGCGATTGTATCTTTATCCGTCACTAATTCCGCTCCACAATGCGGACAAGAGAAAACGACTAAATCCTCTTGAATGTCCGTTGAATCATCCGTCGCTTGCGCAAACCCTGCATCTTTTGCCTTACGTCCTTGATCTGCATCATGGTCATGATCATGAAGGTCAGCATGATCGGCATATTCATCCATTTCATATTCTGTTCCACAAAATGGACAGCGCAGTTTGCCTAGTTCTGGTTCAAAGCGAAGTTCACCACCACAGACTTTACATTTATATTCCATTAGAAATGACCTCCACTTCCCACGTGGCCTCCTCCGCCACCTCCACTAGAGCTACTACTTGTATCAGCTTTAGGAACGGGCACACGAGTTTGATACGTCCGGATGAGTTGCTCATCTTTTGCTTCTAATTGAACGGGATCACAATAATCATCCGCTGTAATTTTCTCTTTCTTATCTTGATGAAGATGCATTTTTGAATAAGTCATCATTGCCGCAATTAAAACAGCAAAGACAATGCCAAAGATGGACATCCCCATATAGAGTCCCTTGTTGAGTATGATATTGGTAAAAAAGCCATATTTTTTAGTCGCTTTTGCGAGATGACGATCGACACGATTTAAAAAAGTATCCATCGATTCGCCAAATTCCTCATCCGCTAAATCATCCTCGACAGCGGAACTAATATCATCTGTATCTGATTGATCAAAATACTTTAAAGTTTCCGGCCCATAACCATCTACCCAATACGAGCGGTCGGACATATCGATGCAATAGCCAATATAGCCATCGGCAAAATTTTGTTCGCCATAACTTTCAATATAGTCTCTGGCATATACATCCGAATCGCCGACATAGTAGGTCGTCAACATCAAAACATTGATGTCATAATCTTGCGCAATTTGATTTGCTTTTTGATCCAATTCTCTTTCTTCTTCGCTTGTTAATAAGTCTGCATCATCGATCACATGGGAGGTTGCCGCTTGGATTGGCATTGGCCCCACAAATAAGACCATGAACATCATCGAAAAAATAAGGGTTAAAAATCTTTTCATACTTCGTTATCTTTGCGATTTGAATCTTCGCAACTTTCTGTTTCCATTATAAGCAAAACCCATTTTAATTTTATGAAGTTTAGAAAAATGTAATTTTTCTCTTTTGTTATTTTTAAAAATAAGGGCGTGTTCTTCATCTAAAAAAAACTCTTTTTGTCTTTCCTTTCGTTGGACAAAAAGAGTCTTCATCATTTTAAATTTCGCTTCGTGGCCAGAACACTAAGTTTGTTGGCGGTGTATCATAGAAAACATTGATCGTGTCGGTATGACAAACGTAGTAATAATTTCCAATTTTTTCATATTTCGCATTGCCATTTTCAACTTCCATGTCCCATTTAAAATCCATGATTCTCTCACTTGCGGCGCGGAAGTAATGCGTATGTTTTAAGATTTTTCCATGCATAAGGTTTTGGGCGGCATTGCCGACTGTCATTTCTTCATAAGCATTGGATGGATCTTCACTATACAAATAGCTTGTTGTCTCGCCTTGGAATGAACTATCCACTACAACACCAGCAACTGCTTGGATTTTCACCCGTCCAGTTTGAGTTCGATAATACAAAGCCGCTCCATCTAAACGGTTATTGTTGATCCCCGCTGCCAGTTGAATTCTTTTTCGCGCTGGATAAAATGCCAAAACTGATCCTGGTTGCATATCTTGTGTCAAAATTGTCGTTTCATTCACGTTTGAATAACCCACCAAGCGGCCATTTTGGAATAAGAACACGCGATTGCCAAACTGTTTGGACAAAGAATTGATTAACGTTGTGAGTTCATTTCCTTTTTCTAAAAGGGAATCCATCGTCAATTCGCCTTTTTGTTGAAGAAGGGAGTTACGATAATCTGTCGCTAATTTTTCAAGTTCATAGGCTACATTTTGTGTTGGCGCATCTACGGCCAAGCCATACCAGCCAATACCTTCTAATTTCCAGCCGAGTTGGCCAAGTTGTTTATTTTCATTGGCATCACTTGTATAGTTATGCGAACCTGTTTTCGCATTAGGGTTATATTGGCGATAAATTGGAACTGATTGTTGTGAAGCATCTGCTGAATACCAACCGACACCTTCAAGTTTCCAACCCACACTTTGTAAAACGTTCACTTCATTTTGATCCGTAGTGTAATGGTGATCCCCGGCATTTTCGTTATATAAGCGATGAACTGGATAATTTGAACTTTCTGGGGCATACCAACCAATTCCTTCAAAATCCCAACCGGCTGCAATCAATCCATCTTTTTCATTACGGTCTGCGGTATAGAAATGTTCTCCTGAATTTGAGTTATATAAACGGAAAACCCCAACCCCACTTGCTTGGGTTAAATCGGCAGGAGAATTAGGATCACGATTGCTGATGACAATATCACTTTCTTCGATCCATTCTTCTGATTCAGCGATTGTTTGGGTTTGTACTTCTTGTGCAAAAACAGGCACGTTCAACATCATCGTTGAAGTCAAAAACGCGAGTGTTAATGCAGACATTTTTTTATTGATCTTCATCTCAATTCTCCTAACTCATTTATATGCCTGATTTTAAAAATTTGTTTCTTCAAGAATACCTTGTTTTTTAATTTTTCGATAATAATTAGACTCCATTGGCTATCATTTTATGATTGTCTATGTATTTTGCACATTGAATCGGATCATTGACTCAAAAATCTCTATTCATTCCAATCTAGATAAATCGCAAAAACTCCGGTTTGATCTTGCTTCACACTTTGCAAAGTGTCCCAATTGAGACTGTCATCATAAAGGGCATATTCATTGAGCACCTCACTGGCAATCTCTTGCATCCTTTCAAAAACCGCTGGATCAACCACTTTAATGTTTACCCATCTTGAAGAATGATCATTTAATTCCATCCACAACCAATCTCGCGCTTGGTTTTCTGTCTGGATGACAAGACCATTTCGATAGAACACATTTGCATCCAAAGCATTTTCCTGCGGCAAATCTGGTGCTAACAACAAGCTCACTTCGGCACTGCGTAATTGCATCATGTCTTGCCAGGTCAAATTCGTGAATGCCTCTTTCAAACCCGAAAAATCGGCCTGTTCATCGTGATCTAAACTGACTGGATCGTTATAGGTCACATCCGTGTAATACCAATGACCATCAATTTGAATCGCATTCCATGCATGGCGATAACCTGAATCCCATTGCATGATTTGTTGGGCATTTAAAGATTGCAGTTGGCTCATTCCTTGTTGATAACCCGCCTTGTCTTCATATGCACTGCCCGTAATCACCACGCAATCCATTCCTAAGCCATCCGCTAAATATTTATAGGCTAGTGCATAGCCATCGCAAACGGCTTGTCGTTCCACAAGTGCGCCATACAAATTATGCTCATGCGCTGCTTGGGGTTGATACGTGATGGTATCGACTAAATAATCGTTCATCAACACGGAACATTCATATTCACCACGACCATGCCAATCTTGAATAATCGAATTTCGTAATTGGCGTAGTTGTTCAATGCGTTGCGGTATCGTTAAACCATCATCATATTCAATGTAGTTTGGATGGAAGACTTTCACTTCTTGGGTCAAGGGTGAATATTCATAATTTTGTTGATCGGCCAAAAAGAACAACTCCGGATCCGCTAATTTCAAACGCTGATATAATTCCGAGATTTCATCAAGTTGAATTGGCTGGTTTAACTCGATTTCGCTTTGCCCCGCTTTCATGCCATCTACAAGTGTTTGAGCGACTTGTTTTTGGGCATCACTTAAATTTCGTATGTAAAGATCGTTTTGATAATCCAATATTCCCACTTGTTTGGCATCCACTGCAGTAGGCTGGTTTTGCGTTGCTTGTTCAAAACTTACCTGTTCACTGGGAATGATCGCTTCTTGTTGTCCAGAATTTTGATCCAAGAGTGCGGCAACGAAAGGAATTTTCTTGAAAAACAAGCCAACGCCTACAATAACGAATAATAAGACAAACAAACTGATCCGTTTGACCGTTCGTTTTAACCTTCTTTTCTTTTTCTTCATTGGCTTCTCCTTTCTCTTGCGCGTTTTGACTTTGCGTTATGAATCGTAATGATTTCTTATTTCCATTTTATACGATGATCCAAATAAGAGATCCTAAGAATTTTGAATGATTTTCTAAACATCTAAAGCCAAAAAAACGCGAAGGATCACAAATAGATCACGCTTCGCGTTTTACTTCAATTTCAATGCTTATTCTTCAACATCGTGTGCTTCAAACCACGCTTTGACATCTTGCATCGTCTGTTTTAAACATCCTTTTTCAAAAGGAACGATATTTTTAGAAATTGTGACGAGTTCTTTAAACGTTTTCGTTCCTCCACATTTAGCCATTGCGACATAATCATCAAAGACTGTTTCATCATGATGTTGCATGCGACTCCAGATCTGTAAAGCGACGACTTGCGCTAATGTGTAATCGATATAGTAGAACGGCATCATAAAGATGTGCAATTGGCGCATCCACCAGCCACCGCGTTCAAGAACGTCGATATCTTGGTAGTCTTTTTGTGGTAAGTATTGTTGTTCTAATTCACGCCAACAAGCCATTCGTTGGTCATGATTCCATGTTGGATGATCGTATACTTCGTGTTGGAAATGATCGACTAAAACACCGTATCCTAAAAACTTAACCGCGCCTTCAAGATGTGTGTAATAGTATTTAGCCGTGTCTTCTTCAAAGAACAATTCCATCCATGGCCAAGTTAAAAATTCCATTCCCATCGAGTCAATTTCGGCACTTTCATTGGTTGGCCAAACTAAATCATAAGGGAAAGCATTGCGACTTAACCACGCTTGAAAGCCATGCCCTGCTTCGTGGGTTAACGTTTCAATATCGGCACTTGTTCCATTGAAATTTGCAAAGATGAAAGGCACACCATAGTCCGGTAATGTTTCACAATATCCGCCGGCTGCTTTTCCTGGTTTCGCATTTAAATCCATCAAGTTTTGATCCACCATGCCTTCAAAGAAAATACCCGTTTGTTCAGACAATTCTCGATACATCTGCAAAGCGCGGCGAACGAGTTCTGGTTCATCATATTTAGGCTGCGGGTTGCCGGATTCAAATGTGATTTTTTCATCCCATGCTGGTAAAGTTGGACCTTCATATCCATGACGTTTAGCTTGCGCTTGATACAGTTCCATCGCAACTGGAACGACATCTTCGAGTACATTTTGACGATATTGTTCAACATCATAGCGATCATAATCTAAACGCAACATGCGTAAATAACCAAATGGGGTAAATGTTTCATAGCCCATTTTATTGGCAATCTTGGTGCGCACTTGCACAAGTTGATCAAAGATGTCCCCAATTTCTTGTTCATGATCGGCAAACCATCCCCAATACGCTTTATGTGCTTGTTTGCGCATATTTCGATCAGGATCGGACATATACTTTTCAATGCTCGCTAGCGTATGCACTTCATCATTGAAGTCAATTTGTGCAGATGCGATCACATTTTGATAACGGCTCGCCAATTTATTTTCTTCTTGTAAATCTTCAATGATCGCTTCCGACATTACTTTTTGATTAAATTCATGAATCATAAACCAAGTTTTTGGTACATCGTTTTCGAGTTGTTGACGATAAGGTGAATTCAAAATCACTTGATCAATCGCATGAATCGCATTATCTACGATTGGGCTGATTACATCAAAATAGTCGCATTCTTGTGTATAAAACTCATCTCTTGTATCGATGGAATGACGAATGTTAGCGAGTTGCATTTGTGTTTGAAAATGCTTTTCTAGTTCAATGAATTGTTGAAACGTGTTAAAAAATGCTGCATAGTCTTCTGCCTGTTCGAATTGGTGTAATAACTCTTGCAAACGGGTTAAAACTTCATCTTTATCCGGGCGTTGATATTTAAATTCTAAAAAGTTCATCTTGTTTCCTTTCCTCATTTCGATTGTTGTGATCGATCTATTGTTTTTAATGTATCAAATAAATCTTCAAATAGGCCAATTGTATTCTTCGTGTTTGACAACTGTGTCGTTTTTTTAAACATTCTTTCGACCACATGATAAAATGAGCCAAATAGGAGGATTAACGATGCCTTTACACTTTGAACCTTTTTATCAAAATCTCATCGATACTTTAGCAGCGTATCACCTCGCTTATTCCACGATGGCTACCGATCAATTAACGATCGCTCCTAAAAAAGGGGCACCTCGCGTGAATCAAGCGTTAGCTTTACTCGCTCGTGCCGCTTTTGAAATCGAAAATGACCCAGAAAACATCGCAAAAATTCGCGATTATGCCCAACGTTTACCGCAAAGCAGTTTAGAAAAACAAGAAGTTGAATTACGTTTACGTCAAATCGACGATCAAGAAGCAATCCCTGCTGATTTCTATCAAGAACTCATTCAAACTCGCGCCGATTCTGGGGTTGCTTGGCATGAAGCAAAAGAACAAGCCAACTACAAATTATTCCAACCCCATTTAGAAAAGGTCATTGCGAATACGTTAAAAGCGCAAACGTATTCCCCTCGTTATAACGGAACAAACAGCTACGACCTTGCCCTTGACGCCTATGAGGCAGGCATGGATCAAAAACAATATGATGAATTTTTTGCGGTGATCAAAGAAGAACTCATCCCCTTTATTGCCAAAGTCCAAGCTGCCCAACCCATCGATACGACAAAAATGAACCAAGTCATCGATGCTGAACGCCAAGCAAAATTTGCGCAAATTGTCATGGATTATTTACAAGCCGATCCCGAACGTGTTTATCTTTCAACGACAGAACATCCTTTCACGGAATTTTTCTCCAACAACGATGTTCGTATCACGACTCGATATATTGAGGATAACTTCTTAGGCGGAATTCTATCGATCGTTCATGAATACGGCCATGCTTTATACAGCCTCAATGCCAATCCCGATTATGATAAAACGATGTTTATCGATGCGATTGGTTCTGGTGCCCATGAAACCCAATCTCGATTCTTGGAAAACCACATTGGTCGCTCCAAAGCGTTTTGGTCTTATTTATACCCCACCCTCATCGAACATTTTCCAGAATTTAAAGACACAAGTCTTGATGAACTGATCGCAATGATCAATGCCTCGAGCGCCTCTTTAATTCGAACAGAAGCCGATGAATTAACTTACCCATTACACATTTTGATTCGTTATGAAATCGAAAAACAAATGGCAAATGGAACGTTAGATTATGATCATCTACCTCAACTTTGGGCTGACTTATATGAACAATATCTCGGCATTCGCCCAAGCAATGATCAAGAAGGGGTTTTACAAGACATTCATTGGTCTGATGGCGGAATTGGTTACTTCCCAACTTACGCTTTAGGTTCAGCCTATGCTGCACAACTTTATGAAGCGATGGAAAAAGAATTCGATGTTGATCAGGCACTAGAAAATGGACATATTGAAAAAGTAGTCAATTGGTTAAAAGAAAACGTTCAACAATATGGAGCACAAAAAACAATGCGACAAATCGTTGAAGAAGTTTCTCACAAACCATTTGATCCCCATGTTTACACGAACTACCTCAAAAACAAATACACAAAACTGTATCATTTAGATGAACAATAACGTGAACGCAAGCAATCCTTTATGGATTGCTTTTTTGTTGGTCCAAAAAAAATCAGCTCTAGAAAAAATCTAGAGCTGATCGAGGAAATTTATAGAACTAATTCATGAACACAAGTGAATTAGTCACCATCTGTATTTCTTAATCCTGGAGTGTAGTTTTTAGCTGCTTCCACGATTACATCGACTGCCGTATCAATTGGAATTCTTCCTGTATCGATACAGAGATCGTAATAGAATGATTTTCCCCATTTACGACTTGTAAAGTATTCGTAGTGGGCTTTACGACGTTTATCTTTATCTTTTAAACGTTTTTCAATTGG
>Tibetan_p2__coassemble_1467_pt1 | contig 20342 bp, 17 predicted proteins | sample Tibetan_p2__metabat2_high_PE_038 | metagenome-assembled genome bin Tibetan_p2
ATTATCAATTTGTAGCAAACTTGCTACATGCGTCTTGAGAAATCAAGGCGCTTTTTTTGTGCCGGAAAGGAGGTGGTTGAGATGAGGGTTTGAATAAGGAGAAACAACTAGCCAGGTATGGCTTAGAAAGGAAAACATGATGCATCTAAAATTACGAAAATTATTAGCGCTATGCATGACGGGCGTGATGATGATCAGTTCTGGATTGTCATCCTTTCCGATCTATGCAGCAGAACCTTCCCCCTCGGTGACGATCGAGAACGAGGTTGATAGCAAAAACAAAATGGACAGGGATGGCTCCGAAATATGGAGCTATCTCTGTCCTAAAAAAGACACATCTGCATGTTTTATTTAAATTCAATAAGATTATTTATTTGTTTCCTGGTCACCTTTGAATAATTGTTGCAGTTTTTGCCAAAAGGAAAGATCTTCTTCTTGGTTCACAACTTCTTCAGTCTTTTTTTCTCCTTCGATCGCTTCTGTAGAAATCACAAATTGTACTGAATCGACATGGGTATTTTTATCTGAAACGAAGGAAGTAGGGTTATCCATATTTCCACCGATGGAATTCAAAAGACTGTTGATTTGTTTATCTACATCACTGTTCATATTGGATGTTTCGGTACGGAATTGACTAGTTCCATCGGCCATTTCTTGGGCACCATCGCAAAGGGTTGCAACGCCATCGTATAATTCTACGGTTCCGTCATACAATTCGCCAGAACCGGATACTAATTCTTTGCTACCTTCAGCTAAAGAAGATACGCCGTTCATGACTTGTGTGTATCCTGCTACGATTTGTGCTACACCATCCGTGTAGTCATTAATACCGGTATCTAGAGTTTCATAATTCGATACAAGTTGATTAATTCCATTTGCTAACGTAGACAGGTTTCCCGTCATACTGCCTAGGCCATTGACAAGTTGACTGATCGAACTATCAAAGGTCGAATATTGCGTATTTAAGGTCGATAGACCTTGAGTAAGTGCAGGTACTTTAGCGGAGATGCCATTCAAATAGCTTTGCATGCCTCCAATAGCAGCACTGTTGCCATTTAATAAGCCAGAAATTTGGCTTGATGCGGCGGATAATTGACCTTGAATAGCGGCAACTTGATCCGCTACTTCTGGATTAGATGCAGCTAGACCATCTAATTGTGCTTCAATGCCTTGAAGTGAAGCTGCAGCACTTGAATTTCCTGCAAGCAAGGCATTAAGATCCACTCCATTTTGAGCCATGATTGCTGCATATTGAGAATAACCAAGGCTTGATTGCAAAGTGTTTGCTCCATCATAAAGATCACTGATCGCTTGTTTGATTTGGCCGGAGGCTTTTGTCAGTTCGGATAAATCTTTATTCGTTACAGAAACAGAGTTAACTGCTGATTGGATTGTCGTTAACGCGGATTTAAATTTTGCTGAACCAGAAGTTAGACTTTCTGATTTTGAGTTGAGGGTATCCAATCCGTTTTGAACTGTAGTTAGACCATTTTGCAATGTAACTACGCCATTATCCAAAGAGGAAATTCCACTTTTCAAAGAGGATGCACCATTCTTTAATTGAGAACTTCCGGTTAATAGATTTTCAGAACCACCGGAAATTGCTGATGCACCATTATCGAGCTGATCTACAGCACCGATCAATTCATTGACTTTGCCTTTGAGATCTTTGTCGTTAACTTTGACATTCAGATTCAAATGAACCCCATTGATGGCAACAGCAGGCATTTCAAAATCTTTTACATCGGCAGTAATGGTCGTATCAATGCCTTCGCCAGGAAGGATTGTATAAGTCAATTGCTTTTTGCTTCCGACATTGGCAACTGTTGCTTCTTTTGCTGAAATGTTGCTGCATTGTTTTGTATCCAATGTGAAATTGGTTTGCAGGGCATAATCGTTATAAAAGGAGCCTTTGCAATCCGCGTTTTTCGTAATTTGAAAACGGATTTTAAGTTTTCCACTATTTCCTGCAATCTCATTTGCCGGGTATTCTTTCCCATCCAAATAGTAATGTAGAGAAATATTCCAAGGGATTTTTGTATCTTTCAATTTTCCTTCATAATACGCTTTTGGAGCAGAGGTAGAGAAGGTAATCGTATCTCCATTTTGTTTAATCGGATCGCTAGTGTTTAACATCTTTACCGAATCGTAGTTGCCATAGTCGGTAATGTCTCCTTTGGAAAAACTGTTGACGACATAGCCACTTTTTGGTTTTCCATTGGCATCTAGCGTAATGTAAATCACTTCTTCTTTTTCAGAAGGAGCTTTTTTTGTTGGTTGGGCAGCAAATGCTGGCATTGTTGAATTCAAAATGAGCAAGTTCGCAAGTGCTAAAGGTAATACTCGATTTAATCGTTTCATTTCGCAATCTCCTCATGATTTGGTTTATAAAACTGTAAATGTAAAGTTGTACGCTGGATAAAGCCATCCAGTAAGTACATAAATCCTGGTAATACAAATAGGACAATGAACAGGGAGAGCAAGCTTCCAATTCCTAAAAACATTCCTAATTGGGCAAGTACGCCGTGAGTGGATAGATTTCCAAGTAAGAATCCAACTACAGCAAGAACGGTACCCGAGGTCATAATCGAAGGCGTTACTGTTGCTATAGTATCGATAATTGCCTCTTTCTTTGCCATCTTTTCTCGGTACTCGGTATAACGTTCGGTGAATAAAATGGCGTAGTCCACTGTTGCTCCAAGTTGAATTGAGCTGATAATTAAGTAAGAGATATAGAAAACAGTGTTTCCTTGGAAATATGGAATGGCCACATTAATCCAAACAGCCGTTTCTATTGCTAATACTAAAATTACAGGCAAGGAGATAGATTTCATCGTCAACAGAAGTACAAGGAATACTGCGCCAATGGCAATCATATTAACCTTGACGGTATCTGCAGTAATGGTATCCATCAAGTCATAAGTACTTACGCCACTTCCGGCTAGATAGTAAGAGTCTGGGTAATATGTATTCAGGGTGTTTCGGATTTTTTCGACGAGGTCAAAGGTTTCTTTACCTTCATAATCAGCGTCTACTGTAATGACGAATCGGCTGTAATGATCAGAGATCAGCTTTGAAACTGTTTTTTGATCTAGATATTCCATAGGAATTTCTGCTCCAACAGTATCGACATAGGAGAGGATACTTTTGACTTGGGGAATATCATGAAGGGCATGGGATAGTTTTTGTTCAGTAGCGAAATCGCCACGAGGGACCATCGCTACATAGGTGTCGCTTTTGCCATATAGATCTTCAATAGCGGCTGTATCTTGTCCTAACTGAGTTTGAGGTCCATAAATTTGTGATGCGCCATAGTAATAATCGTTGGCGTTGGAAGCAAGATAACTTGGCGCGATCATCACAATAAATACACAAACCATAGGGATCATAAGTCGGTAGACAAATCGTCCAAAGCCTTTGAAGCTCGGTAAAAAGCTGCGGTGTTTGGATTTTTGTAACCATTTTTGAGTGGCTAAAATCAAGACAGGCATAAAGACAAATACGACAATTAAGCTAATCGCAACACCTTTGGCAAGCACTCGTCCAAGATCTGGTCCAATTTCAAATTGCATGAAGATTAAAGCGAAAAATCCAATGACGGTGGTCAGCCCACTTGAGAGAATTGAACTTGTCGATTTACACAAGGCATCGACCATCGCTTCTTTAGGATTTGGGTTTTCGGTTAGACATTCTTCAAATCGGTGGATTAAGAACACTGAATAATCCAACGATACAGCGATCTGTAAAATAGATCCTGCGGCATTGGTCACAAAGGAAATTTCCTTGAAAATTAAGTTGCTGCCGGAGTTGATCATGACCGCTACACCAAGTCCTAACATGACAAGAACCGGTTCTACCCAAGAAGTCGTAGTGAGAATCAGCATCAAAAAAACGAACAAAACCGCAAAGATAGCAATTTTTGTTACTTCATTGACTGTTCCCACGGTCGCAACTGCTGTAGAAACAGCATCGCCGGTCAGTGAATTTTTGTCGCCAATTACCGCCCGAATGGCATCGACAGCTTCAACTTGCTTGCCATCCTCGATCGTTACGGTAAAAAGCGCGGCTTTATCTTTGTAGTAAGTGTCCACGGTATCGGCATCCATCGTTTCAATAGGTTGCAGAATATCGTTTACATCATCCAACCACATTACATCGCTAACACCTGGGCAGTCGGCGATTTTTTTCTTGTATTCCAAAGCTTCAGGAATGGTAACGTTTTGGACCATTACACGGGCGTTAGGAATTCCACCATCGAATTCATCTTCCATCGTTTTTAAAGAGACAGTAGAAGCTGTTTGGGCTGGTAGATAATCAGTTAAGTCATAATTGACTTTGACCATGCTTTGCAAGCCAGCACCAATGAGTGCTAACATTAGAAAACTAATCAATATCTTTTTGGGGTTGTTTACAATCTTCTCAAAAAACTTTCTCATATGCTTTCCTCCTTTTTTATGGTTGGAACATGAGCAGAAGCTGTGCCGGAAAGATCAAAGATTTCATGTTCACTTTTGAGTTGTAGATCCATTTTTTCTTTGGTGATTCGGCCAGTGGCGTGATAAGGAATCGTTCGCATGAGTGTTGTTACTTTTCCTTTGATCGAACAGTCGCCATTTTCATCGATGTTTCCGGAAAATGGGTTGGATTTCTTCAAAATGACGAGGACACCTTTGATTTTGTTGTTCTCAATGGAAACGGACATCGTCCCATATCGAGCTCCAATAGGTGTTCGCATTTTGACATCGTAGTCGCGATTAAACATACGCCATCGCTCCTTTCCTAAAAAATAAGGTGTCCATCATCATACCTGCCTGACCAGAATAGATCGTGTCCTTGCGATCTTTTGGATCATATGGTCAAGATAGAGGTCGTTGTGATCGGGCGTGTTCCAGTTGTTAGAGGAGTAGAAGTTATGGTTGTTTTTTTGATGTTTATCCATCTTGCAAACCAATTCTTTTACAGCGTGTTTTGCATAACTTTTTAGGATTAAGTTTTGCAAGGCATAGTCACATATCGGATTGATGGTTGCCTTTATGAACAAAGCTTGATCGTAAAAATTGTATCTAGATGTATCGGCGAAGCGTTCTTTGAGTTTGGGGTTGTCGCTTGCCCATACAGGCTTGATACAAGTGAACATATCTTTTTCCTCCATTCTTTCTATTACGGCCTTTAATATAGCCATGTAGTTCAATAGATAAAACGGGCAAATACTATGCAAATGGGAGATATGGGACAAATCTAGGCATCTGATGAAGAAAATATTGGACAAAGCTTTATGATTGTCCGTAGAAAAATTTATCAGTCAGCTGTGTAATAAGTTGCCAGGTAAATGTGGAGGAAAAAACACAATGACCAATGAAGAATTGTCACTCAAAACCAAGCAATCGCTTGCCCAAGCACTGAAACAGGAAATGAAGCATAAACAACTTTCTAAAATCACTATTACGGAATTGTGTGATGTCTGTCAGATCAATAGAAAGACGTTTTATTATCACTTTGAAGACATCTATGATCTTTTGAAATGGACTTTGGAACAAGAAGCGATAGAAGTGGTCAAGAATTTTGATTTGGTCGTCAATACGGAAGAGGCCTTACGCTTTGTTATGGCATATGCGGATGAAAATAAAGACATTATTAACAGTGCTTTAGATTCTATGGGCCATGAAGAGATTCAACGCTTTTTCTATAATGATTTATTTGATGTGATTTATGGAGCGATTGAAGAAGGGGAATACGATTTGAAAATTGTAGTGGATCCGCAATTCAAAAACTTTTTAGCAGCGTTTTATACAGAAGCGTCCGCAGGTATTTTGATTGAATGGGTTAAAAATAGGATGAAACAAGATAAAGAAACAGTGATCAAAAGTCTTTTATCGATTTATACAGTTTCCATTCCGGCAGTTTTATTAGAAAACAAACTTTCAAACTAGCTCTTTACAAATGCCCATTTGCTTAACCTATAAAGATTGTTATAGGACAATGGATTTGCGTGTCGTTAAAGGACGAAACTTATCTTTAAATGGGGAAAACAAAAATGCTATGCAAGGGGAAAATCCTTTTGCATAGCATTTTTTTCTTGATTGAGAATAAATTTTGGATCGGGAACGATGGATTAAGATTAGGATTTGAAGTCTGGCGTGTCTTTTTTATTGGCATCATTTTTATGATGAATAACATGAGAAGAAGCTTTGTTCAAATTCGCACTTGTTTTAGTGATAAAAGAAGAAATCGCATTCGATAAACTACTTACCCAATCTTGTTCATTCGTCGGTTCTTCTAAAGTTAAATTTGGATCAGGCAATGTTGTTGGCAAAAGAAAGTGCTTTTTTTGCTCGATCATATCCAAATCCCTTTGTTTGGAAGCAATGACTTCAAGCGTGATTTGCAGTTCGACGCCTAATTTTTGAATCTCTTCATCGGTATCTTCAATAACATGTTTATAATGAGTGATCACCATCGATTCAATCCACTTTTTAAGTGGATTGGTCTCTTGATCTTTTAATTCGGTATAGCTTTTGATTTTATTTTCGGCTTTTTGAATGGCACGTTCTTTAAGATGAATGCTCTCAATGATTCGTTCTTTTTCATTTTCTATCATTCAAATCACCTTCCTTTTGTGTAATGTCTTTTTTTAATTTTAAACCTATTTATCGTATTTTATGGGATCTTTGAAAAATAAAGTATGGATTCTATGAAATAAAACTTAAATGGGTTACATTTTGCGAGAATCAACAGTTCACTTTAATCAATAATAAAAATGCAGAATGGAGAAATCATCCATTCTGCATACATTTGAATCATGAAGATTTGGACTATGCTAGATGCAAGAATTGTAAAAGGAATAACCAAGCTAGTCCATAGTAGGTAACGACACCGACCATATCGTTGACTGTTGTAATCAATGGTCCACTGGCAACGGCAGGATCGACACCAATTTTTTTGAAGAATAATGGAATAGTGGTTCCTGTTAAAGAAGAGATAACCATGGAAACCCACAAAGCAACGCCGATGCAAAGTGAAATCGCATAAGCTTGATCCCAAACATAACCTTTGAAGAAGTGGATATATACACCAAGTGATGCACCAGCAACAAGACCGATGATCAACCCATTGGTAATCCCGACGCGAAGTTCTTTCCAAATTAATGAGAACTTCTGTTTGCGATCTAATGTTTCATCCATTAAAACACGGATCGTTACGGCTAGTGATTGCGTACCGGCGTTTCCGGACATCCCTAGAATCAAGGACTGGAATGCCATGATGACGGTCAATTGAGCCACGACACCTTCAAATAAGGAAACGACTACGGAAACGATTAAGCCAAGGAATAATAAGATGACAAGCCAAGGTAAACGTTTCTTTAAAGATTGAGATAAAGATTCTTCTAAATCTTCTTCAGCGACTAAACCGGCAAGCTTGGCGTAGTCTTCTCCCATTTCTTCATCCATGACTTCTAACAAGTCTTGGGAAGTAATGGCCCCTAATAACAAGTTGTCATTGTTCAAAATAGGGATGGAGTCTTCATTATAGTCTTTTAATTCTTCAACGACTTTATCAATAGGTTCATTGGCATATAAGTAAGGGTAACTTGTGACAATGATTTCTTCTAAAGGCGTATCTGGTTTTTCGATAATTAAATCTTTTAAGTTTACAGCACCATAGTACATCCCATTTTCATCATGGACATAAATGGTGGTGATATTGTCGTTTTCTGGAGCTTGGCGAATTAAATCACGCATAGCTTCGCGAACGGTTAATCCTTTGGCAACTTCGATGTAGTTAGTTGTCATTTTTGAACCGATCTCATCTTCATCATAAGAGAAGATCACAGAAATTTTCTTACGAACTTCAGGTTCCAATAATTCAAGAATGATTTCGCTTCTTTCTTTATCGAATCCTTTTAATAAGTCGGCTGCTTTGTCTGTTTCCATTTCATTGAAAATGGCAATGACTTTACGGATGTTCATCTCACTTAAAAAGCGAGCTTGATCTTGATCATCCATATACTCGATAATTTCAGCAAGTTGTTCTGTATCGAGCATTTTATAAAGCTTTTCACGTTCAAATGAAGTCATGCTGTTGAATGCTTCAGAAATGTCATAAGCATGATATTCATCGAGGTTTTCTCGTAAAAGTTTAGGGGAGTTGACGTTACGAACTAACTCTAAAATTTCGCTTTCATAGTCAGGACGAGAGTGGATGACGTCTTCTTCTAATTCTTTTGTTTCTGTTTTATCTTGAGTTTTGGATTCAATAAGTTCATTGGAATGGGTTTGTTCAAGATCTTGTTTTGCATCCAATTTTTCTTTTAAATCGTTCATCATCTACACCCCTTTCTATAATTGCATCACTTGAATTAAGAAGAACCAAACCATTGAATAGTAGGTGGTTGCTCCAATCAAGTCGTTTAAAGTTGTAATCAATGGACCACTAGCTGCAGCAGGGTCAACTTTGATCATTTGGAAGAAAATTGGAATGACCGTTCCAGTAAAGGAAGAGATCACCATCGCAACGACCATCGCACAACTAATGCATGTTGCGATCGCATAAGATTGATCCCAGGCAAAGCCATTAAAGAAGTGAATGAATGCACCTAAAACAACGGCGGATCCACTTCCGATAATAACCCCGTTGGTCAAACCGGTTTTAACTTCTTTACCAATTAAATATAATTTTTGTTTTTTCGTGACGTTTGGATCCGCTAAAACACGAATAGAAACGGCTAGAGATTGGGTTCCGACGTTTCCAGCCATGTCCAAGATCAAAGATTGGAAGACAAGCGCAACCGTTAATTTGGCAACGACGGATTCGAATAGGGAAATGACACCCGAAACTAAAAGGGATAAAACTAACAATAATAAAAGCCAAGGTGTACGTTTTTTGATGGATTCGAATGTCGTCTCATCTAAGTCTTCTTGAGCAGATAAACCGGCTAACTTAGCGTAGTCTTCATCCATCTCACGAGCAAAAACTTCCAGTAAGTTTTGTTTTGTGATAATCCCTTCGATTTGGTTATCGTTATTTAAAACAGGGATGGAATCTTCGGCATAATCTTTTAAATCTTCCATCAAGGAGTCAATCGTTTCGTTAGCATAAACGATCGGGAAGTTGACCTCGATAATATCTTCAAGTTCGGTCGAATCAGCGCGAGCTGCAAATAAATCTTGAATGCGGATGGCACCATAATAAAGATCATTTTCATCGACGACATAAAGAATAGATAAGTTATCCGTATCTGTTTCGCGAACTTGATTGCGCAAAGCGCGCATAGTGTCTTTGATATCGTAGTAATGAGGGATTTTGATAAAATCTGTCGACATTTGCGAACCAATTTCTTCATCACTATAGGCGTTGATTCGCTTAATCATCTTTCGAGTATCCGCATCAAGTAGTTCGAAAATAACATCACGTCTAGTTTTGGATAGACGCTTTAAAATTTGACCTGCATCTTGCGGTTCCATTTCCGATAAAATGGAAAGACTTTTTTTGATGTTAATCTCATTTAAGTACTCCACCTGCTCATCCATTTCTAAATATGGAATGATTTCAGCTAAGCGGTCCGTATCGAGAAGTTTAAAAAGCTTATCCCGACTTGCGTCATCAAGTTTTGTGAAGGCGATCGCAATATCGTTAGCGTGGAATGCTTCTAGTTCTTCGCGCAATGCTTTTGGAGATAGCGTTTTTTGAATCAAATCGAGAATTTGATTTTCATAGTCTGGACGCTGTTGCTGAAGGGTGTTTGTTGCAGGAGTTTGTTGTTCTGTCATCGTTCTTCTCCTTTCAACAATTGTGCATCATCAGAAAACCGAGAATTCAAATTAAAATGTTCCAATTGTTCATCTTTTGATGCGATAAGCGCAGATCAGACTGATTGTCGAGAAAAGTGTTAGATGGACAAAAACAAATCATTTTGAAATCGGGTTTTGCATAAAAATCTAGTTTGAATCTAGATCATTGGTGTTAATCATGAAGACTTCAAATCTAGAAAGAATATAGGAAAGATCAATCGCAAGTATGATCGGCTTAATCCGATCAATACATTCGATTTTTCGTTGGGGTTAAAATTGAAAAAGACAAACAAAAAGGGAAAATGATGAATAGCTCTGTGATATTCAATATCCAAGAGATCAGTAAAATGGATGTTCATCCACAAAGAAATATTCAATCATTTACAAAGAAAAATATTTGTGAGTCAATTGAACCCCAATCAACACAAATGTCGCATCCGGAGCTGGATCATCATTATTTAACATTGGGGTCACCTCACTTTCGTTCTCTATTATAGACTAAATAGGGTAAAATCGATGTGATAATCTCCCCATAAATTGAAAAATTTTTGTAAAAAATATCGATTGTTTGGCAACGAAAAAAACACCTATATATATGGATCAGTACATTTTACAATGAAGTGAGAAACATTCATTCCGAATCGAAATGGATTTCGTTATAATGCTAACATTGCGCAAAAATGAGAATGTGCAAAAATAAACTTGAACCGATCAAGGGACAAGGTTGAAACAAAAAGGATTTGAATGGCCAATGACCATTCACTTTAAACAATAGAAAATCTGGAGGTAAATAAATATGAAATGTCCAGTAGGAAAATTATGCGGAGGATGCGAATATCTTCCAATTGAATATGCAAAACAAGGAGCACTCAAACATCAAGCAGTTTGTGATTTGCTAGAACAAAATAAATTACATTTGAATGTTAATCCGGTTCACATGGCAAAATCTCCTGTTAGCTATCGCAACAAAGTGATTTATGGCTTTGCTAAAGATCGCAATAAGAAAGTTTATAGCGGATTATATGTCCCAAAATCCCATCGTGTGATCAACTCAAAAGGCTGCAAGATGCAACCTAGAATTGTGAATGAAATCCTCGACGAAATCACAACTTTAGTCGACTCGATGAAAATCCAGTTATATTCTCCAAAAACAGGAACTGGATTATTAAGACATGTCATGATTCGTTATGCTAAGGCAACGGATCAAGTGATGGTTGTCTTTGTCACAGCCGCAAGAGAATTTCCATCACGCAAAAATTTGGTCAATGCTTTACGCCAAAAATTCCCACAGATCAAAACAATTGTTCAAAATGTCAATTCTCGCGATACATCCATCGTTATGCAAGATCAAACTTTGTTGTTATATGGTGATGGCAAAATTACCGATGAACTTTGTGGCATGAAAATCACATTCGATTCTTCATCGTTCTACCAAATCCATCATGACCAATGCGAAGTGCTCTATAACTTAGCTAAAGAAATGTTGGATTTAAAACCAACAGATGAAGTTCTCGATACGTATTGTGGTGTAGGAACAATTGGTTTATCTTTAGCAGACGCTTGTAAACAAGTGACTGGTGTCGAAATTAATAAACAGGCCATTGAAAATGCGCGCTTTAACGCAAAACAAAACCATATTAAAAATATTCGCTTTTTAGCGATGGATTCGACTCGCTTTATGCAAGAAGCAGCGCGCAACCATAAACCATATAATGCGATTATCCTTGACCCACCACGTGCTGGGACAAGTATGGAATTTATTAAATCCGCTTGTTCTTTAAAACCAGAAAAGATTCTGTATATTTCTTGTGATCCAAAAACGCAAGCTCGTGACTTACGACAATTTGCGCAAAATGGATATCGTGGTCAAGTGATGGAACTTGTGGATATGTTCCCTTATACAAAACATGTGGAAAGCTTAGTGCTTTTGACTCCATATAAACCGAAAAATAAAAAACGTAGATAAGTAAATGTTAAAAAGAGATGTAGGCTTTGGCTTACATCTCTTTTTAAGTGAAGCGAAAAGTACGTTCAATATGATAAATTATTGATACTTTATATAGGACATGTATTCATGCAGGTAAGTTTTGAATAAGATTTCTATAAGCGCAAAGAAATTGAAAAAGAGTAGAAAGATAATCGTTTATAAATATTTGTAACAGGCAGTGAGGTGATACGTTGTGAATAGAGATCCGTTTGAAGAATATATGAAAGAATCAGAGCCGGGAAAACGGGACAAGGGTTATGCGTGGCATACGGCTATTGGCTTGCAGGCAGTTGACGGACTCAAAACGTCAAACTATTTAGTACAGACGGCTGTTCGCAATATTGAAGGAGAAATTACCTTTGAGCAAGCCAATGCGCTTTTGCAAAGTTATTATGAGCAGAATCCGGTTTCTGATTTAAATGATCGCACCGAGGAAGCGGATAAAGTCGCTGCTCGAATTGCGAGACTACTTTCAGAAAAAGCGTTCAGCTTTACACCAAATGAGTATCTTTCCATTCACAGGAAGTTGTTTACTGGAATTTATTCTCATGCTGGATGTATTCGAGACTATAACATTACGAAAAAAGAATGGGTATTAAATGGCGCAACCGTACTATATGGAAGTGCTACGGAGTTACAGGCAACGCTTGATTACGATTTTTCACAGGAAAAGATGTTTTCCTATAAGAATTTGACGATGAATGAAATGATTCATCACCTTGCACTATTTGTGTCTAGACTATGGCAGATTCACGTGTTTGGTGAAGGAAATACGCGAACGACAGCAGTGTTTTTTATCAAGTATTTACGGACACTAGGTTTCGAAGTGACCAATGATATTTTTGCCAAGAACGCCTGGTATTTTAGAAATGCATTGGTTCGGGCAAACTATAATGATTTAAAAAACGGTATTCACGAAACGACAGAGTACCTTGAGTTGTTTTTACATAATCTTCTTTTAGACGAAACAAATCCACTACATAACCGGACAATGCATATCAGTAGAATTTTCAAAGAACGAGAAAAAGTGAACATTGATATGGAAAAAGCGAACATTGGGTTGAAAAAAACGAATCTTGGAGAAGAAAAAGCGAACATTGAATCTGTGTTCACAGCAAAAACCGCTTCACATATTGATACGTTACAAAAAGCATTGAAAGCACAGTTGTTCTTTGGAAGATCAGATGTTCAACGCTTGCTCAACTTAAAGCCGACAAGATGTTCAGAACTTTTACGTGAAATGGCAGAGCATGGAATCATTGAACCAGTGTCAGGACATGGAAAAGGTAAGTATCGATTTCGATATCAAGAAAATAGAGACAAGATAGAGCAATAATTGACTTGTTATAAAGAAGGTCAGAGGTTAAATAAAAGTTAGTGTTTCTTACTTTATGTAAACCTAAAAATAAAAAACGCAGACAAGCAAATGTTAAAAAGAGATGTAGGTTAGGCTTACATCTTTTTTTCTAGGAAAAACAATGCGATGTTTATGATGAAGTAACAATAAAATTTTTTTATAGGCAAAGGTAAACAATCCAATGATTCAGAACATTTTATGTGAGCGAAATTTCTGTTTTAGCACTATGGGATGTTAGAATGAAAACGATTTCCTTTTTTTGCATGAGTGAGTGGATTTTCTCGTTTGTCGGCCTTGTTTTTCAAAAAGACAAGCCGGTGGTCCGTTTGAAAATTGTAAACTTGTGACAAAATGCGAGTATTGAGTGAAGGTGACATAAATGAAAACGATGAAGGATATTGTATTCGAATTTATCCAACGAGAAATGTTGTCGAATGGAACAAGTAAAGAAGGCGTAACGACCAAAGAAATTGCAGAGGCTTTAAATTTACAACGATCCAATGTGTCTACACTTCTCAATGATTTGGTGAAAGAAGAAAAATTAGAAAAAACAGCTACCCGTCCTGTTCTCTATAAGATTCGCAATAATACAACATCGGATTATGGATTGTCGCAAATGAAATTCATCGGGATTGATGGAAGTTTATCGAAGGCAATTCAAATCGCAAAAGCAGCGATTTTGTATCCTAAACATAGCTTAAACGTTTTAGTTACGGCAAAGGCAGGGTGTGGGACGAGTTTCTTTTGCAATTTTATGTATATGTTTTGCAAAGAAGCTAAAATCATGCAAGCCGATGCACCTTTTATTAAGGTGAATTGTCGCCATTATCGAAATCATATGGATGAATTAGATAACCTTTTATTTGGCCAAGAGAAAGGCAAGTTGGATAACTGTTATTTCTCTATGGCCAAAGGGGGCATGTTATTTATTGATAATGCGGAATTACTGAATGCCCACCAACAAAGCTTAATCTTCGATTTTTTAGAAACTGGAATGATCTATAGTGCAGATCGAAAAGAGTATATGGATTGTAAAGATGTCTATCTTGTCCTTTCTTGCAATCCATCCCATGTTGGCCAATATAATCAACGCATTCCGATGATTATTGAATTACCACAATTAAAAGATCGTCCGCTAATCGAACGATTTGATTTTGTAAACTATTTTTTCTCCATTGAGGCGAACAATGCAAAACGCAATATTGAAATCTCGCAAGAAGTGATGCAGGCATTGTTATTAACAGAATATTCGCGAAACATCAAAGAATTAGAGATGGAAATTAAAAAAGCTTGTGCGACTGCTTGTGTCCGAGTGATGGATGTTCCTAATTCACCAATTGTTGTGGATTTACATGACTTCAATTCCAATATTCAAAAAAGCTTAGTCAAAATGCGGTTTCGTTCGCAAGACATTTTATCTCTAGTCGGTTCGCAAAATTGCTTTATTTATGATTGTAATGGAACATTCCAAAGCAATCATCATGATGAACTCTACAATGAGATGCATATGCAATATAAAGAATTGTCGAATCGAGGAATTAATGCCAAAGCTATACAAGATGTGATTAATAATCACGTAACAAATTTGTTTAAACAATATAACTATAATCATGGTTATGATGAATCGTATGACACGGAGCAGTTATCTAAGATTGTAGATTTTCGTATTATTGAACTCGTGCAAAAGTTTTCAGAAATGACGAAGACAGAATTAAAAATCATTTTAAAACCGAGCGTCTTTTATGGGCTTTGCTTGCATATGAATTCACTATTAAGTATCAAGTCTTCGCACTCGCGAGTAGATAACGATCAACTGAACTTTATTGTTCAAAATTATCCAAAAGAATATGCATTGTCCGCACAATTTGCTTTAGATTTTAAGGATATGTTTGGGATTGAACTGCCCCCTGAAGAAATTGCGATTATTACGATGTTTTTAGTCAAAACAAAAGATGAGATCGATAATGGACATCCTGTTTTACTCTATATTTTGCATGGTTCGGGAATTGCGGAAGCTTTAAAAGAAGTGACGATTAGTTTAACGCATTGCAATAATGTGTATAGCTATGATTTGCATTTAGAAAAAGATAACTTGAAAGCAATGGACGAAATCCGCTCATTGATCTTAAAAATAGATGAAGGTCAAGGGGTGATTGTCATTTACGACATGGGTTCCATTCGAACAATGCTCGATACGATTGCCCAAGAAAACGATGTCAAAATTCGTTATATCCATATTCCAATCACCTTAATTGGGATCGATGTGGCTCGAAAATGCCTGCAAGAAGAAGATATTGATTATGTATACCATACGACTTTATTAGAGATGAAATCGCTCGATGATAATAAAAATTATAAACGAGAAGTCGTAATCACCTTATGTCAAACGGGTGATGGTGGGGCATTCCAGTTAAAACAATATATTGATCAATATTCTAAGTTAGGCTTCAAAACGATACCGCTAGCTATTTCTAAACGCGATGAATTGATTAAAAAAGTCATGGAGATCAAAAAAATCTATACGATTCATTGTTTTGTGGGAACATATAATCCTAACTTACTTGGAATTCCGTATATCTCCATTAATAAGGTGTTTGAAAATAGAGCAGAAGACATTGATCGCATCTTAATGTTTGAACCTCTTCAATCGAAATGTATGGGCTATTCTGGAATTTATTCATTTTTAGAAGAACAGTTTAAGTTTATCTCTGTCTCGAAATTAAAATCGATTTTGCCATCGATTGTCGACCAGCTAGATGTTGTTTATTCATTGAATTCAGAACAAAAAATTGGTTTATTTATCCATATCGCTTGTCTTTTAGAAAAGTGTAAGGAAGGAATTCATTTTGCGCTTGGCAAAGAAGAAAGACAATTGATTGATTTGTATGAAGACGACTATAAAACAATATCGAAAATCATTAAGCCATTAGAGAAAAACTTCAAAGTCATCATTGATGACTCACAGATCGCTTGTATCATTCGAATTGTCAACAAAATATAAAAAGGGCAGCAAATTAATTTTTGCTGCTTTTTTCATATTTCTGTTCAATTTTTTTACGGATTCCTTTAAGTGGTTCAATCGGTTGCATCGGTTTAACAGGTGCTCGACCTTCCCGCAGGGCAATGATTTCATCTTGGATTCCATACAGTGTTTGTGACATACGCCCAAAAGTAACCCAATCGTGCCATGTTCGAGATAAGAAGTTTTTTTGATCTCTTACATCGTCATAACCACTCATAAACTGTTCAAATATAATTTCAAGTCCTTCCTCAGTTTGTTTTGTCGTATAGGTTACGGTGACATAGTCCGTTAAAGATCGAGCGGTTGTTGAATAAATCGAACCACGTACATAGTCATTGATGATAATTTTCGTTCTTAATTCTTTCTTTTCGTATGTGAATCCTTTTTTGATCTGTTTTGGAGAAACTTTTTTATTTGTTGTTCTATGAATATCTTCGCATAAATTTTTTTCGAGATAATCATAAAATTCGTCTTCGGTGATTTCAAATGTTCTAATTAGCTTCATGTCTGTATTTTATCAAACTTAAACATCGTGGCTAGCCAACTGAATGGATTCTAAAGGAAACGGGCAAAGCTATACATAAGATTATGGATTAGACACTAGGGCGTTTTTAATGAAAAAAAGCTATACACAATGGATAACTTTTAAAAGAAAACGCTAAAAACCGGGAAAAAAGGGCAATATACACAAAAAATTAGTGTATAGACACCGGACATTTGAGTAATGAAAGCGGTTTGACTGTTATTTGTGTATGAAATAAAGTGCAATCAGATAAACCAAGAAAGGAGATGAGTGCTGATGGATAATAAAGAAGAACAACCGATCGAAATGGTCTCATTTGAAATTATTGCGAATGCCGGTGAGGCTAGATCGCTTGCTTTTCAGGCATTAGATGAAGCCAAACAAGGGCACTTTGATGTTGCGGATGAACTGATGAAAAAGTCAGATGAATCTGCCACTTTAGCCCATAAAGCGCAAACAGACTTATTGTTTGCTGAAATGAATGGTAAAAAAACGCCAGTCGATGTACTGCTCGTCCATTCACAAGATCATTTGATGACAAGCATGTTAGCCTCAGAACTGATCAAAGAAATCATTGAATTATACAAAAACAAATAGGAGGAAAAGTTGAAATGAAAATCTTATTAGTATGTGCCGGTGGAATGTCAACAGGTTTATTAATGAAAAAAATGGAAGCTTATTGGAAAGAAAATAATCAAGATCATTCTATTAATGCAGTTGGATTAAGCGAATACAAAGATGTTTATAAAGATTACGACATCGTCATGGTTGGTCCACAAGTTGGTTATCGTTTGAAAAATATCAAAGCTGACACTGGATTACCTGCTGAAGTCATTCCTTCATATGACTATGCAATTGCCAATTGTCCAAACATCATGAAAATCGCAAATAAACTTTATTCACAAAAATAATTAGAGAAAGAGGAAAGAAAATGGATGGGATTTTTAATAATCCAATTATGATTAAACTTCAAGAGTTTGGTCAAAAATTGGGATCGAATAAATTTATGGCTGCTTTACAAGGCGCAATGATGTCTTGTATGGCACCAATCATGGTCGGAGCAATCTTCTCGATCATCTGTGCTGTAGGACCAATGTTTGGTTGGTTTGAAAATGGAGATGCAATTTACAATATTTTATATGCACCATACCATTTCACAATGGATTTACTTTCCTTGTGGGTTGTTACACTGATGGCCTTCCAATATGCCAAAGCAATTGGACTAAAATCGCCAGTGATGTCCGCTGTGCAAACAACAATCGTATTTGCACTAATCGCTTCTAGCTGGGGTGTTAACGAAGCTGGAGCAAGTGTTATTGATGTTACATATTTAGGATCTTCTGGTATGTTCGTCGGATTCATTATCGTATTTGTCGTTTGCCAAATCGAAAAATTCTGCGTTGATCATAATGTACGAATCAAAATGCCAGATGTATGTCCACCTTCATTAGTGAATGGCTTTACAGCAATTCTGCCTTTAGCATTTGCAATCATCTTAGTGTATGGATTACAAATTCTCATTTCTACTGTATCCGGTGGTACTTTAGGAATTTGTTCTGGATTTATGGCATTACTTTCTGCGCCATTAGGTGCATTAACTTCCGTTCCAGGTATGTTTATCTTATGTACTTTCGCTGCAATCTTATGGTGCTTTGGTATTCATGGAACAATGATCATCATGTCCGTTTTAATGCCATTGATGATTCAAGCAACTACAGCAAATGCAACAGCATATGCTACAGGTGGTGTTGACGCTTTAGTGTTCTATCCAGTTCTGTTATTTGGCGCAATGGGTATGTGCGGTGGATCTGGAAATACTTTGATGCTTGCTGTATTTGGATTAAGAGCAAAATCTGAACAAATCCGTGCGGTTTCTAAAATTTCTTTAGTTCCAGGATGGTTTGGTATCAATGAACCAATGACATTTGGTATGCCAATTATGTATAACCCAATCTTATGTATCCCTTATATCTTGTCGATTATCGTTGTCATGATCTGCATGCTGATTGGTTATAACACAGGCTTCTTAATTCCAGGTTTCGTTCCAATTATGAGTTTAATGCCTATGGGATTTGCTCGATTCTTTGGAACATTAAGTCTTAGAAACGCACTCTTTGAATATTTAATGTTAATTCCAACAGGTCTTGTTTGGTATCCATTCTTCAAAATTTATGACAATCAATTAGCGAAGAAAGAAGCTGAACAAAAAGCATTAGAAGAAGCAGGCGAGTAATTGGAGTCAATTCATGTTATTAGGCGTATCTGTTTATCCTGAACAAGTTTCGATGGAAGAAATTGATGCATATTTAGCGCTTGCCTCTAAATATGGATTTAAAAAAGTCTTCACCAGTATGTTTTCTGTTGAAGGAACAAAAGAAGAAGTATTTGCCTACTTTAAAAAATTCTGTGATATCGCCCATCAATATGGCATGGTCGTTGATGGGGATTGCAATACGATGTTCTTGCACAAAATGGGGGCAACAGAAAAAAATCTAGCCGTATTTAAAGAGATGGGAATTGACATCATTCGTATGGACATGTGCTATATGGACCAAAGAGATGTGGATTTAATCAACAATGAATATGGAATTCGCATTGAATTATCGGCAGCATTTGTCAAAGCGATTGATACGGCGTTAAAAAATGGAGCAAATCCAAACAACTTCTCGGCTTGTCATAACTTCTATCCAGAACGATATACAGGTGCTGATTTAGCAAGTGTAATGGATGTCAATGAAAAGCTCAAAGCTCTAAATATCCCTGTAGGTATATTTATTTCCAGCAATGTAGAGAATACACATGGTCCATGGCCAGTTCATGATGGCTTGCCAACTTTAGAAGACCATCGTTGGATTGATGTCGAACTGCAAGTACGTCATTTATTATCTTTAGGAAACGTAGACGAAATTATGTTTGGAAATGCGTTTGCGAGTGAAGAAGAGTTCAAAGCAATCGATCAAGTGATGAAAGCTAGCCATGTTCATGTGCCAAGAAATGATGCATTTAAAGATTTTGCGGATTTCTTCCCACATGGTGATTTGGAAAGAGTTCCATTTCGAGTCGATTTAGCAAGCGATGTAACGGATTTAGAAAAAGAAATTTTATTTGATTATCCAGTTCATAGTGCTGGCGAATATACATACTATATGCTTCGTTCTCGATTTACGCGCATGATCTATAAAGGTAAACCAATTCCACCTCGCGCTTATGATCAACCTTGTTTTAAACGTGGGGATGTAGTGATTGTCAATGATAATCTCAAACACTACGCTGGAGAAATCCAAATCGTATTACGCGATGATATGAAAGTAGATGGACAACGCAATTATTTAGGAAGTATTCCGCAAAAAGAATTATTCTTATTAGATCAGATGAAATCAGGCAGAACATTTACTTTTATGAAATAAATAATTAAAGAAAGGTGCCTTGTATAGGCACCTTTTTTAAAAGATAAACCTCTTGATCCAATGTAAAAATCATAAATTGCTCATCTATGATCCAAATCGAATCAACCCATAAATTTTGTGGAAAATTGAATTAGAAGATGAGTATTCATAGATCAAGGGATATTACGAGCAATATCGTGATGTTTCAAGAAATATAGGAGAAGAAAAATGAGTTTTCCAAAAGATTTTAAATGGGGCGCAAGTAGCTCAAGTGCTCAA